>JGI24700J35501_10930306_pt1 | contig 12880 bp, 13 predicted proteins | sample TergutTh196P1_FD_35501 | JGI IMG/M metagenome (IMG submission 35501) | reverse complement strand
TCAGCTCCACACCATACCGACAACTTGAAAACCAAAGCACCAGATACCACAGGCAGCAACCACCTGTATAATACTCTCGAGCTCCTGATGATGGGCACAGTGGTCCCCGAAACATGTTGAGCAAGCAATAAGATCTGCAATAAAAATCATCTGTTGCATCTAGTTGGCATTTTATTTCCACATATAACGACGATGCATGGTCAAAACCACATAAAAAATAATTACCCTACCCATGTGTTAATGTAAAATGTGCAGAATGTGAGTAATTATGTGAGTAAATACTGTGTGTATGAATTGGAGGAGAGAGATCATATTGCATTTATCCTTTTGTGAAAGAGTGGATGAAAACAGCAGCAGCAATATTTGTTGTTTTTAGACAAAAGCCTAGCAAGCTCTTACGTAATATTTTAAAATCTATATTAACATTTATACATGTTATTTCTATAATATTAGGGAACAGTTCTCAACGGCCTGATCATTGACATTATAACAATTTTAAATGTGCAGGATACAGACAGATGTGAAGACAAGAACAGTAATATACAGCTATGCACCATACAAATTGTGCAGTGTCCCACAATTTTCAGATTCTTATCCTTTTTAAATAATAAAATTTGGTTACCAGAGAAGAGTCAAGCAATTATTTTGGCCACTAAGAATAAAGGGTTCAGATTAGCACTGAAGAACATTTACAAAGAATTTTTGATAAATTGCATGCATTTGCAGGTGGCTAGTGGGGAAAAGCTGCCCCTTTCGCAGGAGGATATTTGTCTCCGAGGCCATGCATTTGAGGCTCGTATTTGTGCTGAAAGTCCTGGTAACAATTTCATGCCTTGTACAGGAATTCTTCAGTATTTGACTACACCAGTACCAAATACAGACGTTCGGGTGGAAACAGGTACAGATTTGTTACCTTAATAATACCATTTGGGAGTATGATAGTTATATTTTAATGCTACTTTAGATTTGTCCTTTTCGAAAATGTACAAGTATGCCAGCACAGCATGCATTTGTGGCACTGAGCTGCACAGTAGCTATGCATATACCACTAGCAGGCAGTATTGTGCCCCCCTTGCACAGCTCAGAAGTATTTGGTTGAAATGCACAGCATCAGCCAGAAGTGTGTAATCTGACCAAACTGCTGGCACGATGAAGTAGAATCAGTATCATTAATGGCATGAGAAGTGGCACCTAATTCAGGGACCACCATCTCCTATTCAACCACTGCAAACCAAGCCACCTTTTTATCATTTTCGCACACCATTGTGACATCTTTTCATTTTCCTTTACACTATATAGAAAACTGCACTCTTCTGGATTATTATGCAGTGAGTAGTGGTAATTTTTTAAGAAGATATACCGTTACTGACTGCGTAATGACCCACGAGAGCGCAGTTCTCTGCTACTTCGCAGTGGAAGCCTGAAATCACACATTTTACACTATATAGTTTCATTAGAAAATTTTAAAAAATGGAATGATATTTCAAATTGGAACCAGATCTTGTACCTCTGACTGTACATAAATTGCAATACATAAAGTCAGTGTACTTACTCTCTTTTTCTGGTCATTATCGTAATTTCTGTATCATGTCTGTAATGGACAGGAAAATACAATGATTCATATTTCACCCTCCTGTGGGACATTATAATTATTTTTATTTGTATTTTTATTCTGTATGTTGCTGCCTACAGGTGTTCGACAAGGTGACGAAGTGTCAGTCCACTATGACCCCATGATTGCAAAGTTAGTTGTCTGGGGTGAGGATCGGACCAATGCCCTCATGAAAATGAGGGCACAACTGGCCAAATACAATGTGAGTGCAATCAGGTACATTAGGCTTAATAAACATCTGCTGTTCACAGTATGGATGAACAGGTACATTAGGCTTAATAAACATCTGCTGTTCACAGTATGGATGAATATCGGGTGTTATTTGCTCTTATATTGTTATCTTTTATTCACTTTATATATGTGTGTGTATGTGATAGAAAAGTGCTAGACCAGCCATTTGTAGGCACTTTTATTATGGTTTCAAAAAATTTGAATTATTCATGAACAGATTGTGGGTGTTGACACAAATGTAGACTTTCTGCTGGATCTCTGCCATCATAGCGAGTTCATCTCTGGTAATGTTCACACCAACTTCATACAGCAGCATCACCCAGAACTGCTGATACAGAAGACTCCACCAGATCATGTCATCGTCCAGGTGAAAATTTCTAAGCATTCCTTGCATTCTAGGTGCATTGAAGTGCGTCAGATGAGGTATCAGAATGTAGATTAGTGACTTCTAGCATATGAGACCATGTAGCTTCATGCATGTTTCTGGGCAACATGCTGCCTCCATCATCCCCAGTATGTGGTGCATCAAATTTCACCTTTCTTGAGTGAGAATATGTTGTGGGCTTTCTCAGCCTTTGCATATCACATTCAAGATTTGATGTCATTTTGTAAGGGTTAAATTTGAAAATCAATGTCAGAACTAGAACTTTGTCACTTTCTTGAATGTCCATTCTCAAATGTGTCACTATATCGCTCATTTGTGACAACAGTGTCACAACTCAAAATTTGTGATTTTTAAGAAGAAATGCATAAAGGTTTTGAAGAGCTATAATTTGAGTGCAATGATGACACAACTGCTCTCCAGCAGCGAGTTTTACAAACTGTGTTATGACACTATACCTGTTAAAAGTGCATCTTCCATCGTTTCTTTCTATACCAATAACTCAAAAATGCCAAATTTTGAGTTGTGACACTCTTCTCACAAATGAGCGATATGTGAGAGGCATAGCAATGCAGTGCCCCATCTTCACCCCTCAACACACGCATGTACACAGCATGCACACACACGCGTGCACCAACACCCACGCACGCACATGCACGTGCACGCACACACACACATACACACACACACACACACACACACACATGAGGTACCTGTATTAATATTCAATGCTGTGTACCAAATGCTGTTGGGCTGTTCCATTTATTTAATTATTATACTTCTTTTCTCCCTTCACAGGCAGCTCTGGGAGTAGTGCTGAATGAACAGCTAGAGGGTCAGAAAGCTGCTGCAGCATCCCAGGATCCATTCAGTCCATTTGTATCAGAGTTTGGTATGCGACTCAATCATCTGCTGGTTCGTGATTTCATATTCAGATATGGAAAACAAGGTATACTGTTAAATTATTTACACAGCCTTCCTTACAAAATGGCAAATATTGTGAGTGGAACTGATCAAGTATACCCTTCATGCCATGCATAAATCCGATAACAAGAACATAAGATTGTAATTTTTTATGGCAAGGCATAATACTAGCACAACCTAAGTGTGAGCTTTAGAATATCTTTTAGATGCATGCCTATGTGGACACAGCAGTCAACAGCATCCTGACGGGTACGTTAGTCTACAGTGGATTAATAAAATGGTATTAAACATAAGAAATTAAATAAATGTGAATGTGCAGTAAATACTGTTTTTATGAATGGAATGAGAGAACAATGTATGAACCATACCGTCAACAAGAAGTGTAATGAAAGAAGCTGGAAACTCATGAAATTATTCCTTTGGCAGAGGTGTTGTAACACCTCTACCAGGAATAGTACCATTGTTCTAGAAACTCTTTAAGTTACTGTCATGTCTATATATAAAATATGTTACAGTTGTTACAGTGAAGCTGACTTATGAGAAACAAGGACGTTTCTTAGCGAGCATCATTGGTGCAGAGAAGCCACTGGATGTGTCAGGAACTCTGTTGATGACTGACAACAGATTCCATCTTGCATGTTGTATGGATAAGAAAGTGTTCAAATCCCATGTGTTTATCACCCCCACTGACATACATCTGTTCACAAAGGTAAGTGATAATATACTTTAAATAGAGATATACAGACAGGGTGATTAAAAATGTTCACACTTATATGAATATTGATTTGAAACAGCATTTTCTTCCATAACTATTTGATCCTGGAGATGAAGGACTATTGATGGTATGTGACTTACAGGATGGTAGTTATCAGTTTTCCTTGCCTGTACCCAAGTTTATGTCTATGGAGGCAGAAAATGTTGGTGCTACAGGTGGAGATGTAGCTGTGGCACCAATACCAGGTGTGGTGGAGAAGTTATGTGTGACTGTTGGTGATACTGTCAAGATGGGAGACCCCCTGTTCATTATTATTGCTATGAAGATGGAGGTATGTTCACTTATTAATATCCTTCAGAACAACAGAAAAATACTGATAGTCAATGATAAATTTGCTGATATGTGAAGGAATTTTTTCATCAGAAATTCTTAACTGCGGAAATTCGACAGATATAACAATCTGAAGCTGGTGCATTATCGCCACTCACATATTATCCAACATTTTTCAAAGTCTTAAAATGAATGTCTGTCACTCACCTCTATCAACGGTCAAACAGTGTGAATGTTGGGCGTACCAGGCCTCTGTGGTTTGGAGTCCATGTCCAGTTTCAGGTCCTCTCTATCTAGTGTTGTTGTCATTATCTGCTTGTCATTTGGAGTGCATAAAATTATGTATGCTGATGCTTCAGTCTCTGAAATGAATCTTACCTAATTGATAGACCACACCTTTATTGTGAAGGTTCTAATTGCCTGACACTTGCCTTCACCTCCTTTAGATTTCCTTTTAAATGCTGTAATGGGAGTGTTCCATAAAATGGATTTTATTTTTAATACGTGTTTAATGCTAGACACTCCAAATGAAAACTAGATTGTTAAAAAAGCGCAAATTTATGTCTAGGTAAATTTAGAAAAGAACACTCTTTATACACATGTATGCAGCTAAATTTTTATTTCTGCACAATTACAGTATTTTGCTGTTCACCTGTTTCCTATTTTTTGAAATGTTGTAGCCTTGGTACATATCATGCTACACCTCTGTGATGCAGCCTTCGTTAAGCTAATTCTTTTGTGGAATGAAAAATAACAACTTGGTGGCCATGTGAACATTTTCTTTAGCATTTAGTTTAGAGCCAAGTATAAAGTGCTGTTTGTAAATCAAGCATTATAAATATGGTAATGTTGATATTTTATTCAACATATTTAACATAGATTCTTCACATAATTAGTAAATTCTTCACAAAAATGAAATAGAATAAAATAACAAGAATAATAGTAATAGATCTATGATTAAAAATGTATCCAAAACAAAACTAAGGTGTTATGAGTTCTGCTTGGAACTCCTTGTTGATAATGGAGTGCACTACAAGCCCTGATCAAAAAGTATCCAGACTGATGCTGTAAAACTACTGAACTTACCATGACGACAGAATTGTCTCCTTCAAAGTAGGCCCCTTCTGCTTGGATACACTTATTCCAGGGCTATTCCACTGCTGGAAGCACCTTGACTGAATGGCTAATTCAGGGTGAGGTCTGGCTGATTGAGGACGTGCAGGAATATGTCCAAACACATTCAGGAAACTCCCCTCACAGTGTGACGTAGGGTACCAGAGAAATGAACTCAGTCTGGATATTTTTTTTTATCAGTTCTCATATTTGAAGCAGAGGTTGACATTTTAAATGGGACAGGATTTCATTCATATAACTTACCCTTTACATCTCCCAGTAAATGTCATTTATGATTTATATTCAACTTATATCAGGCATACTCACATTTGAGACTTAGCTACTGCCTATGTAACTTGTGTGGCAGAAGTCATCCTGGAATGAATCTTCTTAGTTGTCAGTTTACCTTTCCATAACACTTCTGTAATCTCTTCAACAGTGCTAAATCAGAACTATTGCTTGTTACAGTCTGTGATCCGTGCACCAAGAGATGGCCAGGTGGAGAAAATATATTTCCATGTTGGAGAGAAAGTATCTAAGAATGATGTTGTAATCAAGTTGGTAAAAGAAGGTAGTAATGATCAGAATACTGTATAACACAGGCAAGATTGTAAGGCGTTGTTGTTTTAATCTCTGAAAGTTAATGTATGAGTTTCTTGTAAGCAGTCAATTCTAAGGCACACTGGATATAATTAACAGTTCAGTTGTTTAACTCATTCATTACATGTTACATCCAAACTGTGCACATGAAACTCAGCGTGGAATGTGACTGCCATGAATACAATTCACACAAATTTGGTTCTGTATTGGGTCTGTATCCAAAACAGTTTCAAAGCTACTTAACTGCTGAGTCTTGCTCCAACATCATATTTATTGCAGCCTTTACTAATTTACATAATACTGCATATCTAAGTTGAGAGATGGACGGTATAGTTGATGTTTTGTGTCTGAAGATTTACTAAATCACACTCCTTCATACTAATGAGCAAAATAAAGGTCTTGCATGTGACAGTTATGCAAAGATTGAAGAAAGCAATAAGAAATTATCCTAGTTAAAACCTAAAGGAAGTACTACTTTTAAGAGACTGTAACTGTGACTAAATTCCAGAAATATTGTTTGGATGAAAATTTTCAAACTATAGCCAGAACAATTTAAGCAAAAACTGGACTTTTGAAACATTTGAAACGCGTAACTTCAAAGTTCAGTAACAAATTTAAGATGACATTCCATTGTGTTGTATAAATCAATTATTTAAGACAACTCAGTCAAATAGTTTAAGAAGTTTGACATTATAGCTATCATTTAAATGACTGAGATGTCAGATATCACTCAGGAGAAAACTATTTATGGGGTTGCATAAATCAGGTACATATTTTTGTATGAGATTTAGCTTTTTACAGCACTGATATTAAGATTATGGTCCTCTGAATTCTTATGTCACCTGTTAGTTAGCAGTTAACAGATGGGTACTAACATTTCAGAGTAAGTGCCTCCATCTTTGAGGTAGAAAACTGGGAGTGATCACTCTTGTACCGTGAATGATGGAGGCACCAAGTTCTTCCAAAATGTTGGTACGTATATGAAACTATATGGTGTCAGATCTCAGAAGACTGTATGATATAATCTCAAATTAAATAACATTGTAATTATGTCCATTAGTGCCACAGAGCAGAATGCACTGAACTCCACTCCAACTTCCCGATAAGCCTTACTGGCATGATGGTTATTAATTCAGTACAAAGAGAACTTTACTGTTAAGGAAATATAATGTCAGGTAAAGACAATTTTAGTGAATATAAATGGCCTATTGAAACTTACTACACAGGGAGTATGGATCAGCTTAAAAAGAGACAGTTTGCTTTGACTGTGTTTGCTTTATCTCCTGTTATAAAAGATAAAGCTAAGATAGGACAGGGCACTTGTCTGTGAGAGGTTTCAAATGTACTGAACAGAAGAAAACCCAAAATCAAAATACTGTATTTTTGTTCAGAATGATGCAGTTTGAAGCCTGTCATAGAAATAAGGTTCATATTGCTTAATCTTTCTACAGTATTGTGCTAAACATTTTGCTATCCTCTCGTCACATCTGATATGGATGTGTAGAGTATGATTTGATAATGGACTGCAAAATGTTAAACATGTATTCTGTACTGTCTAACTTCCAGTACAGTAAAAATGGTGGGAAGACAGAAGAGATTAAAGCATTTTTGAAGTATGAACATTAATGTTAAAAAAACGAAAATGAAGTTTATATACAAGGCCAACACTTGATCAATTGTTGAGTCCAAATGAGATGTTCAATTTTGCTCAATTAATTTTGTGTGTTATTTCTTACACATATTGCAAAGATAGAATATTTATTTTTTTACTGTTACACAAGAACAAGATTTTACCACATTATTTTAAAAGAATTTTTGTGAATTATATATCAAAAGTAATGGTAACTGAAAATAAGGATTTAAAGCCATGACATATTATCAAATGTTTATCTTTTTTTTAACTTGTACTTGGATGAACTGGAGATTGTGAATGGTTCAATATACAAACTTGGTTCCTTAAATATGCACATCCATACATATTTTTACTACAAATAACCAGTTCCTCACATTTTATATAGTTCCTGTTAACAAATTAACATGCATTATTACAGTAAGAGTCATTCTGCATATGTTACAGCCAGTACATGCATGATACATATTCACATCATAGGTACTTAAAAGACATCTGTTGCTTCCTGTATAACATGTTTAATATAACTTTAACACACAAAACCCAAAGCATGGATCAGTTTTGGCTCCCATCACGAAGTTGAGAAATGCACCTATTACTTGTAGCTTTTCCATGTGTCTGTCTGCACTCAACTTGGCCAAATGTAACAAACCGTGAACTGTAGGTGAATAATATAAATGACCAACTAGATGCAACAATAACAATTTTATTGATCTTTTGAATCAGCTCAACATGTTTCAGGCAATCTTTTGCTCGAGCAACATCCCTCACACCAAACACATAGCCTATGCTGCCGCACTCTGAACCTCCAACCTACTACAACATTAGGACAATACACCATATTGCTGTAAACCACAGTCTTATGCTCCTGAAGATGGGCAAAAGATTGCCTGAAACATGTTGAGCTGATTCAAAAGATCAATAAAATTGTTATTGTTGCATCTAGTTGGTCATTTACATTATTCACCTACATTGATGATGCACAGTCAAACACAAATCAAACCATGAACTGATTAGTGGATTTTCATGACACTTGGTATTGGTGAATTTTACTAAAATCTGTCAAACATTCTAAGTGCGATTAAAATCCAGACACTTTACATGAATATCTACATTCATACATGGACACATCTCAAATATAACTTGTTAAATATTTATTGGAATGAAAAATGTTTCAGACAGAGTTGTAAAGAAGAATAAAACATATTTTTAGACTTAGTACACACTGGTATGGGGTAGAACATATGTTACACAAATGTTAAGCTGTGAGCCTTGGTGACACAACAAAACAACTGCTGGATTCAGCACCTCTGAAGGCCACTGGAATTTCTTCTATCTGGCATCCACTTTGTCTCTGAACAGCAGGTATTAGGGATACAGAAACCAAAGCAAGAGCACCTAATGACACAGGCGGTATGCAGCATCTACACTGTGGGCTTTCTTATTTCACAAGCACATTCTATATTCAAATCTAAATTATCATATCACTGCATAAAAATCATAATAAGAAAAAATAAACAAATTGTGGATTAAAACTACAAAGTAAATAATGGAGGTATGTAAAGAAGAGAAAGACTCTACTACAGAGTTACTGGAGAGAAAAGCAGTCACAGTGTGTTTGTCTCACAACAGTACAAAACTATTTTGCAGCACGTCTTTTAAAATTGTGAATCTAAACCACTTTGTATAACGAAGATGATTCACTGACACGAACAGTCCGAACATATGTATATAGTAAGGTTTTGTCAGAGAATGTAACATGCAACTGATCTTTTGCCTTTTACATATTCCCAGACAGTTTTAAAGTTTGGCACGTATTGAAAACAACTCTTCATATTGAACAAATGCATTTCACATACAGTGCTTACTTAATGAAATCCTACATTCTGAGTTTAATGAATATTATATGGAATTTTAAAATTAAATGGTGGCCTTAACTGGCCCTTAATATTGAAAAATATCCCTTTGGTTTTGAAAAGTGCCAGTATTAAATTTCTTTAAAATCTTTTCCTTGTTCTGTCAGTTAATAAAATTTTACATGCTGTGTAAAAAGTGGTAACCGAGACTATCCATGCTAGGCCAAGACAAACTTGCAACATTCAATTACAGTAGGGGCTGCTAATGTTACATGTCACGAAACTCTGTATATGTGTACACACATCTGAAAATCATAATTAACTCTCAGGTTTCATAATACATGGGAATTTCTTGATTAACGAAACAGCTGTTAGTTTCTCAAGAAGGTAATTCCTTCACAGTGTTAGGTACTCATTTGTTTAGCCAAAGTAGAGTAGTCTCACTTGTTCAGTCAAATGGGTACATTTTTCTGTACCTTTAAACCTAAACTCACGTAAATTCTGTGTACAGTTTTAAGTTCACACTGTTTACTTGTCCCTAATATCTCAGGGTCCCTATTGCTGCTTTCCAATTTCACGTTGAATATTTATTGTAGTTGTCTTTAACAAAGACAAGTTATACAGCAAAGCTAATGCCACATATTAAGTTTGTAGAGTGCTTTCTCTGACATAAAGGAAATCAAATGATTCTCCTCTGTATTCTAAGGGAAGTGGATGCATGAATTGGACACCATGAAATGGGCTGTTATAATTTTTGTACAATTTTTCCTGTTATGGTGTATCATATTAAAATGTCCATATTAAATGGGCTGTTGTTTATAATTTTGTGTGATGAGCTTATTGCAGGAAGTGGAGAACAACATGACAGCAGGGAATAGCAGAAGCTGATAGAGTTGTTACGCAGTACAGTTACAGTGTAAATCATGGGACTGGGGCTTGACCTGTCCAGTGCACACGTGCATCTTGCCACCTGCAATCATACATTATATCTCAACATGAGAAGGCCACTCTTCTAATGTGGTGAATGGTCATAGCTCATGATTTGCATCAGTTTCTTTAATTTCTTAGCAGTAATCAGTACAAAAAAGTCAACCCCTTGAAGACTTTGTTACATAAAGTGCACCCTGTCTTATCTTGTTGCTATTATTTAAATTGCAGGCCATGCTGTTAGACTGGTAACTTACATAAGTCCATCTTTGGTGCATATTGATGAAAAATACTTTATTTGGTCAATGAAAGACTACAAGATCTTAGGTCTGTCATCTGTTTATGAAAACACAAAATACTAGCAACCATCTAAGTATGGACTTTAAAACATCACAGACATATAATACAGCTGCTTAGAGACAGCATCCACCCACCCCCATGTCTCAGAGGTGGTGTCAGTCATTGGGTTGATGGACAAAATTCTTTCTATATAATACAATAGCTACTCACTTTGTATGTATTAATTTCTCAAGAGGAGAAGCTGTACTGAAGTCCTCACGCTCGGGTTCTTTGCCACCTGCAGCACTGCCACCCAGCACATCTTCACTGTAGCGAGTGTCTACACTAAGCAGATTGTGACCACCCCCACATGTGTAATAGTGAAGATCAAACCTACACACCAACAAGCATTAGATGATCTTAGTAATTTATGAAAAAACTGCATGTTCCAATATGAAATAAGAACTAAACCATTTATGGTTTTGCACATTTCAGGGCCACAAATATGAGCACATTATTTTTCACACGTATCTCAACAAATCATATGCTGTAATATAGACACACCAAGAAGATTAATAAAATAAGTATTACATTTTATTGTCTATGAATTATTTCCCATCACTTTCCCACATTTCTCAGTCCATTCCTATTATCGCTTTTGTCTTTCAGGACGTAAATCTGTAACTCTTCATAGTCAACCTATTCTTTCATCTCACATCTTAACACCTGGGAGTTTGAATCCTGTACTGCATCAACTTACAAGCTTGTGTCTAACTTAGGAACATTTCTAGTATTAATTTGCCCAACACACTAAATAAAAATGGAAGAATAAAACAGTTCACTTTTTTTTTGTCGCCCTCATAATTCTATTACTGTGGAAGCCATGAATGCTGAAACCCTTACATATATTATGTTTTGGATAGGGTTCCTTTGATTCATACCATTTTTTTCTTAGTCTCAAAGTAGGCTGTTTTGATTTCATTGCCATGTTTAACGTTTTCTGTGGTATTCTTCTGTTTTTCCCATTTGCATGAGATGGCCAATCAATTGTAAATGTGTTGTAAGATTGCTAAGAACACAAAATATATATGTAATTCTCTCTTTCTGCATTATAGGACAACATACCATTGTATGCCACCAAACAAATGTGCCAGTGCAATATACAATAATGTATCACAAGAAAATGCCTGCTGTCTTCATACATTACTCTTCAGTTATTTTCTTGCTGCCTTACATATTTCTTTCTGTTTGTTTCTTCCATCATGCTTCTCAACCATTTTCCTACTATCCTGCAGTAAACCTTACACATCAAGCAACACCATTATGCCCTGTATACAGAGGAATCTTATCTATCTAAATTTTTCACCCTTATGTGGAATTTTGGATTCATTTATTGCACATGGCAATTCTCATGAGAAACCCTTGCGGAGTAAGGATGGACAAGCAGTTTTACTGAGTAAAATAAGTACCAAAATAGAGGCAGTCCTTAGTTAGAGTTACCCTGAACAACAAGGTTTCTCTTTAAAACTGGCTAATTTTAGTGACCAAAGTTTGAATGACTATTGCCTAGACTTGTATTAACTTTTTCTCACATATTTTAGTTAATTATTTTTTAATTAGTACAATAGGAAAAATGCTCTGTTCTGCATTTTTCTGCTCTACGTTGCAATTTTCAGAACTGTACCCAGAATATCAACCCAAGACTTACTGTACATGTAGGTATACAGCATGTTTAAAATGCAGTATACCTAATTTTCTAATTTTGTTTTCTCTTGCATCATAGTAAAAGTTTTTGTAGACATGAAGGTGGTCATACTGAGTGACTAATTTGAAGGTGGGAGTCAAGTTAACTTCTTTTAGGAAAGTGTAGCAACTTGGTCAGCAGCAGTTTTGAGATGTTGCCACTCCATAATTAGCTAGTTGAATTTTTCCTTAAATGACAATTCATGGCCTTGGAACTAAATTGAAATACCAAAGTTGGTAAAACCACATGGAAAAAGTCAAGTCAGACTTCTTTTTCCCTCTCTGTGTGCACTAGACAAGTCTGTTATTAGTACACAGTAGGTTACAATACAGCAGATGAGGAAATTAGCTGCCCTTTTGCATCTTACTAGAGTGCTGTACGAGGTTCGTTCTGTGCTCAGCACCAGTTTGTGAAGTGTGTGTATATATAGGGTGTCCCAAGAGGAATGTGCCAGACTTCGGGAGAATGTTCCTTAAGTTAAAATACACTGATCTAACCAAAAACACCTATATCTGAAGTTGAACGGTTACGGAGATA
>JGI24700J35501_10930305_pt1 | contig 12880 bp, 11 predicted proteins | sample TergutTh196P1_FD_35501 | JGI IMG/M metagenome (IMG submission 35501) | reverse complement strand
CCCCGTTAATACACACACACACGCACACATGCTGCTCACAGGCGAGTCCTTAATGAATTATGTGACCCTCACATGGGTTGAAGTTGGCCAGCACTGGCCTACAGCATCCCCTTTCTCTCACTTCCACTATATTTTTACCATTATATCATATCTCCTTTTCCCTTCCCAGCCCTTGCATTGTATTATAGAAGCAAGAAAACCTGACAGCCTTGTATACGTATGTTTGTGTTTGTAAAAGTAGCACATGGACACATGGGTAACTTGCAGACTAGGGAATGCAGGATTTAATCTATATGTAAAAGAAGGCTGATAAATTGTGACCAGAAATTCTTATATTTTCTAAACCTTTTTGCCTGTTAAGTGTTCTGTTTTCACATTTTACCTGCATTACTTTAATGTTTCCATCTCATTACAGATACGGGACAGGGACTTTGACGAAAGTATTTATGGACCGCGTTTTTCAAGAGTGTCTAACTTATGATGGTGAAATGGACTACAAAACATACCTGGACTTCGTGCTGGCCATGGAGAATCGTCATGAGCCACAGTCTTTACAGTATCTATTCCGAATTCTTGACATAAAAAATAAAGGTTATTTGGACACATTCTGCCTTAACTACTTCTTCAGGGTGAGCAACACTAGTGGTAACTTCACTGTATACAATGCCATACATACATTTAGTCATATAAAATCTATAGCAAATGCTAGACGTTAAAGTGTTGGTTTGTTATAAGTTCATTATTGCCACAAATGAAATGGCTGGCATGAGGATTTTTTGCAGACATGGGCAAAATCCAAAGCTGTGGACCACCAAATTGAACCATTTGCTGTCTCGCATCCTATATTTATAAACATATGTTAATCAGTTTTTGTACTACATTATTTAGGTTACTGACTTGCCATACTGGAAAAGTTCTGAGGGTTATGTGGTCTCACCAGCAATATAGTCAGTGTACCATGGCTTACTTCCCTTTAGGGACATCACATTGGAAAAGTTCCATATTTTCTTCAGTCCCTTATATTTTATGAAAGAATTATTAACAAAAATTGGAGTGTGCAGCTTATCTGTGATGAGGTACATGGTACATGGCATATTTGTTAAATGGTTGCAGCCTCACCATTCTGAGTACAATGTTCTACTGTCACAACTTCTTTTCCATGCTGTGTACCCATTACATGTACACAGTCTACTGTTTCTTTATAATAAAACCAATTAGATGCACTAATTTCACAAATTCATTTTGGCATGAAACCCTACATGTTTCGGACATTTCGTCTGTCCATCATCAGGAGTTTACTCACTGTACACTCAGCAATGGTATATGTCATACAGGTTTGTAGACAGCTTTCGAGCCCTGCTTGAAAGCTGTCTACAAACCTGTTTGACATATACCATTGCTGAGTGTGCAGTGAATAAATTCCTGATGATGGACAGGCGAACTGTCCAAAACATGTAGAGTTTCATGCCAAAATAAATTTGTGAAATTAGTGCATCTAGTTGGCTTTATTATAAAGAAATTTGTTACGATGCACAGTCACATGAACGTAAAAAACAGTCTGCTGTGTATGAGTAGGAGTTCATCTGTTTTGTACCCATATGTTCTGTATAACGTGAATACTAAAAGGCATGCATTTGCCATCTTTCATGGGTAACCAAAAGCTGAAAAAAAATTCAAGAAGAGGAACAAGACAGGCAATGTATGTATAACGTAACATTGCGGTGCATTTGTGTAACCATTGTTGCAGCAGAAGAGCAATAATTGTTACATATGCAAGAGTGTGCGTTTTTGTAGTCTTAGGTGTCCAACGTGAAATGCGCATGCACCATGTCATCTGTGGCCTCTCTGGCTCTGCTGTATTTTTCCACATTCTCTCATAAACGACATGATTTTCAAAAAAGAAAAAGTTACTGAACATAGAATGTGTGTTTTGATTTTCTCTACAACTTTGGTCTGAAACACTTCTCATTCTAAGAAGAATTAAGCAAGATATGATCAAAAGTGTATATTGGTATTATGTAAAGTTCTCATTGGTCGTCAGATTTTAATAAAACATTACTTTTATTGACAAATTTTCGAAAAATACTCAAATATCAAATTTAATGAAAATTCATCCAGTGGGAGCCGAGTTGTTCCATGTGGTCAGATAGAGGGACAGACATGATGAAGTGTTTTTGCAATTTTGCAAACATGCCTAAAAATGGAAATTGTGCTGCTGGTAGAAAGTATGATGTTGGTTTATGAAATAGAAGCAAAGCTTTGAAAATAATTGAGACACAGTAGTTCATGTGTTCTGTATCACCTGTGATTTGGGGCATTTTTCCATTTTTGCAAGAAACAAACTGTATATTAACCTTAAGTGTATGGTCTTTTAAAATCCCATGTTCTTGCTTCGGCCAGAGCATTTTTCGATCTAAATGCCCACAGCAGGACAGCATTTTCCCTTTTTGGATGAAAAGGTTGTAAATTTAATGGGACAGCATTATCCATTTCATCCATTAAAGGCAAGAAAAAAGTGTCTCATTATACAGTTTCTAGACAATATGAGGTTACTAGAAATAAATGAACTTCCCATCCAAATTTCAAGACACTACACATGACATACAAATCTCTGAAAATTTCAGGTAACACCTCCTCCTCCTTCCTGTTATTCTTTTTTCCACCTTTCCCCATCTATTAAGAAGAGTTGCTTGGTGAGAACCTTTCGGAATGAGTGCGTTGAACTAGATCAGTAATTTTACAGCATTAAGTGTGTTTTGTTATAACTTGTACAGGCAATTCAAGAGCAAATGACTTTTCATGGACAAGAACCAGTTCCATTTGAAGATGTTAAAGATGAAATATTTGACATGGTTAGGCCAGCAGATCCATACAGAATTACTCTGCAGGATTTAGTCAGTTGGTGAGTTTAGAAAACATTAATTTTGAGTATTTAATTCTCTTCCTCCTCCTTCCTCCAGCTCTCTTCTTGAATGAAGCTTATGGTCTGTTCTGTCACAAAATTCATTTGGGTACTGAATATTGAGGACACATGTAAGGAAGGATTGTTTGAAAGAGAGATTAGTTCTTAATGGGAAAAGCTGTTTCAAATGAGCCCTTGACTTACAGAAGATTCTCTAAATGTAAAAATATTTGTAAGTCAAGGACTTACCGTCCTGTAAACCATTAGGACACTATAAAAAGTCACTTCAATCCATCATTAAGACTGCAAACTCTCTTGCCAATAAGAACTCACCCCAGAACCAGCTGGTTTTTCTGTGTTGATACTTGTCCTAAAGTTGTATATTTCTCTGACACAGCAGCTTTATCCATTTGACCAGCTGTTCTTCTGGGATTCAACATGGCTTACTAACAAGCAATGTCATTTGAACAAATCTGCTCTGTACTATAGTAGATCAATGATCAAAGAATAGCAGTCAAAAACACAACTATATACTACATCGCCGATTGATAAGTCGTGATGCTCTTACACCTGCAGTGATATATACGGTGATTACTGTGATTACCTACAAGCAACAGTTACAGCTGTGAAAAGGGATTTTATTTGACATGAACTGCATCAGCCCAGACTGAATATCAGCATTAATTCTGTAAGTAACCCAACACTTATTACTGCCATACTAAATAAACCCCCACAGGCATATATACTGTATTCCTGTTTCACTTAGTCGGACCACCACACCTCCTACCTGCGGCTGCCAATTCATTCAAGTCGGATGACCACACGGCCACAACAACAAACCGTTGTGACACCCAGGCCACCCCCGGACACCAATGACGCCACTTGGGAAAACACAACCTACTAATAATGAACATACTATACACGCCCTACTGTTGTAAACGAGATCTTGTTCCCCCCCTCTTACACTGCACTCACACTGTCACCAATGACTGTATTTAAGTAGGTATGTAGTTCCTCTGACATTGTATCCAACCTGATGATGGCCAATTAGGAAACGGCCGAAACGTGTAGTTGGTACGCTGTTGTACATACAAATATAGTTGTGTTTTTGACTGCTATTCTTTGATCATTGATCTACTATAGTTCTGATATACACAACCAGGATGACACTCCTTAAGAATCTGCTCTGTGTTGTGTATCATTTGCTGTGGCCGGTTTCCCTGCATTACGTTGTCACATTATGGCTCATGGTGTGAATGTTTCTTGAATTTAAAGACAGATTTTACAGTGGGATTTTACATTAATTTTTTTCAGTGGTCAAGGCGATACCATGATAAGCATCCTTATAGATCTGAATGGTTTCTGGACTTACGAAAACAGAGAAGCAATGGCAGCAGATACAAATGATGGGCCAGCAGAAGTGTGAAATCCCAAAGTATATTACATAGTAACACCTTCATTTCAAACACACATATGACAAGTGAGACTGTAAAGGTAATTTATGAGTATTTTATTGTGAAAATAAAGTAATTTTAGAAGCCTTTCAGTAAAGCATTACTATCCTGTCTCTTCCTTGTAGCTGTGCTTGTGCTGTATCCACAAAGGCTCTATATTAACCCTCTGTACTATGCACTAACCACAGTCAACATGCAGTGTAAGCGTAGAGTGCCGGGGTTGCCTAAAGTCATCACCCAAGAACTCAACGGGACCAAATATCGTATCTGAGTAGCACTGCTATGTTGTATTCAGAAAGTCCCAAATCCAAGTCTGGTCTGAGACACTGGCTGTATTGGCTGAAGTTTTACGTGACTTTTCTCAGTCCCTCCTGACAAGAGCTAATATTTCAAATTGGGCCACAACCACTCCTTTCCACATTCTTAACAATTCATTATTAATCTACCATTCTAACACTTGATTGCAAAGTCTGAACTACTTACAGAGTGATTAAATAAGTCATAACTACATTTTATAAGTAGTGGATGATGTGATGTGGGAGGGGGTTGTGGGGACTGGATGGAGTTGGCTCAGGATAGGGACAGGTGGCGGGCGCTTGTGAGTATGGTGAGGAACCTTCGGGTTCCAAAAATGCGAGGAATTTCTTGACTAGCTGCAGAACCAGTTAGGTTCTCAAGGACTCTGCTGCATGGAGTAAGTAACTAAGTAAGTGGATGATGTGAACTGGAAGAGGAAGGATCTAACAATAGGATTTTTGTTGCTTGATAAGAAAATTACAATTAACATTCACTGCTTCAGGTATACGTACTGTACACAAAGTTTTGTATGGTGGCTGTACTTTTGTCTATCAGGTGCAACTAATACAGAACCTATTTTGTTGGGTCAATCAGATCAATACAGTCCTGTTCCCAGGCTTGATCTAATGAATGCAACAGAATCAGGTTTATATTATTTTTACCTGATGACAAGATTGAGACGTAGACCAAGAAATAGATGGCAAGATTGGGTGAAAGAGGATGGAAGAATAGTTGGTGGGGAAGGGTGGCAGGAAAAAGTACATAAAAGAGAGGAATGGAAGAAGCTCCTGAGAACGGCAAGGAATCATTGAATTCTGCACATGCCATTGGAATGAATGTATGAAATGACAAGTGGAACGTTTTGTATAGCAAGTATACCTAAGGCAATGGACAGTGTCCAAAGTAGTATTCCTATAATTAATCAACCACTGCCACAGAATTGTGAATTCCCATATTTGTTGCAGTAGTTATGAATTTAAAGATTTCCAGTGACAGCAGGCTTCAAAACATGTGAATACAGACTGTCACTTACTTACAATATTCATTTGTTCATACATTATAAATTATCACCCCATTCCATCTTTCATACTATGAATTCAGACTTTTGTACACAGCAAATGAACATTTCAAACTATTGCACAGTGATGCTGTAAAACTGAGTCTTGAATGGTATTTTATGTCTACTAAATGCCAGGAAGGCCGATCACAGTGGCCGCGTGGTAGGGCAAGGTTCTGCAGCTACTCACACACCAAGATTGCTGGTTCGAATTCTGCTGGGGGCACAGATGTCTGTCTCTTGCAAGTGTTGTTTGTTCTCAGGTAGAGGTCTCTGCTATGGGCTGATCACTCATCCAGAGGAGTCCTACCAAATGTGTGTCTAAGGCAGGGATTACATGAGGCTATTTCACATGCTACTTGCCAGCTAGTCAGCGAGCAGTGAGTCAACTAGCCATGCCTATTACATGTAGGAAAAGGCTGAGCAGTCAGTTAGTCATGCTTTAGTTCATTTGACATCTGAGAGATGAACTGAAGAATTTTAGTGTTTTACCACAAGGCCCATACTGGCTGTATCAATTACAATGAGAGAGTTTAAAGCTGACAGTGAACTCACTGGTGACTAGCGTGTAGAGTAACCCAGTGTAATCCATGCCCGAGTCCGAGCACAAAGCCTCGAACATGAGGTGGCCTAGGCCCACTAGGGCTGTCAAGTCATGAAAAACAATGCTAGAAGAGGGACATAAGTATAATTTTAGGCAGGACCTAACTCTGGGAAAGTTTGTTGTATTGTTTGTATTTTTTACCCAGCTGACAACTTTGGTGTTGGTGTGGATGGGTAAGTTTTCATTTTGGCTGATTTTGGTGAGGCCATGTATTCTTTGTTTTTGGCTATCCTGGCCACATACTCTGATAATGTAATCTGATGGAAGAAAGCTGACCTACATCGGAAGTGTCAGCATTGGTAACATCAAATACACGTAGTGATTTTATCTTGTATTAGCTGGATTTTATTGTGTCAACAGATCAATCATAATGGCTTCCAAAGATCCCAAGATGAGTAAACAAGGTGATCCTGACAACAAGAAACATGTAACACTAAAACTTGAAACATTATGGAGGCTTGACAGTAGCAGAAGCCATGATGTGATGATTTCCGCATATAGCATTGGATAGTCAACTCTCCAAGACATGCAGAATCACAAGGATCAATACGATCCTTTATGGCATCACGTGTCTTCTACAGCAACAGGCAATGAAACAGCCTAAATTACCACAAATGGACAAGGAGTTGTACCAGTGGTTTACAGAAATGCATTCTCAAGGAAAACCCGTAACTTGGCCTACAATAATTGGAAACACTGGTCTTTTTATGGTGACATGAAAATAACTGACAAGTGCACATTCTCTCATGGCTTGCTGCAAAATTTTAAAGAACATCATGGTATTAGCTGGATATTAGTGGTGAAGTGCTGCCTGCTGATGGTGCACAACAGTTGAGTGAATTATTCCATAACCTTGTGGAACAGCATAAATTGTTGTCAACCCAGTTTTTACAATGCTGATCCAACTGAACTCTCCTGGTGGTGCCTGCCCAACAGCACTTTAGCTGGTGTAAATGAAAAAATGTGCTAAAGGTTTCAAATTAAATAAAGACATAACAATGTGTGTGTGTGTGTTAATGTGAATGGTAGCCATAAGTTGAAAAATTTGTGGTTGGTAAGTTCAAGAAACCAAGGTCTTGTAAGAACACAATGCATCTTCCTCATATCTGAGTCAAGGGAATGTGCAGATGACTGAGGAACTTTCCAAGCACTCGTTCTTTCAGAATTTTTCATCAGCAGTCAAGGAAAACTTCAGAAACATGGATTATTTGCAGACAGCAAGACTTATACTCTTGTTGAATAACTGCAGGGCACATCCACCAGCTTCAGAACTTGTTTGTGGTAACATCTTTACAACTGCAATGTGACATGTTTCATTCAACCTATGGACCAAGGTGTCAATCAGAATGTCAAGCAATTTTATAGGCTAACTTTTATTCAAAAGCTGGTCAATTCTGTCATGTCCATGATCTTAATTAAAATGCTCTTTAAACATTTATAATTCTGAGCAACAGATTGTGTATATCAATTTGAAATACTTATAATTATGTCTCAAAATCAATAACATGTCTGCAAAATTATTCAAAACAGGGCGATATCTTTGATATGCATTGTACATCACAAAATCACAAGGTTAATGGCTTCCAGAATCCAATAAAGAAATAATGAGAATAAAGTTCCCATTACAATATTTACTTATGGTGTACAATGAAAGGCAACTTTTGTGAGGAAGAAACTTAAAGCCACTGACATGAAATGTATTGTCTTTCTTTATTCAAAAATATTCCATGTCATTCATCTGGTAGTTCATTAACAGATGAATTGAAATCTCACAGAATACCTTCATTTTCCCAACCAGATATTTTGCAATGCATGTAGAAACTGACATTCATATTCTCAAGGAAGTTATTTTTAACATAGTCATCTTTAGGAAGTTTACATATCCTTTCCGGAGCATTAGTGAAACTACTCATAATGTAAAACTCTTTAAACATATATATCTACATTATGTACACACAATACAGTATAATTAGCTAGCAGGTTCAAAAGTGTAATGAGTCTGTCCTTGGTATGGATACTGTTTTGGCAATACTGGTCGAAACATTTTCTTGTCTTCAAACCAATAATATACGACAGCACAAGCAGTTATGACACCAATGAACGAGAGAACTTGGCGAGCTAGAGAGAATCTCGGTTTTAAGCTTACATCAAAGCGATCTTCGCCATACATATCCACGTTAACATGCAGTGGTTCTCCGAAATTTCGCTTGTGCTCTGGAAAATCCCATGGATAAAATGGGTCCCTCGATTCGACCGAGATATCTGGCAGCTTGGGGTAATCTCCATGTCCCGTACCATCATCTGGATATGGCTCATATTCTTCAGGAGATAAGTTGTACTTCTTTGCGGCTGCAGCTCTCTCTTCAGGTGTCTTGGGATAAGGGCCTGGTTTCCAATCCCTGTTCCAATTATTCCTTACAATCTGATGCACCACAGCTCTTCTACAATTCATAACATGGCAGCTATTCATTACCTTCACTATTGCCGCCATGTTTCTTCTGGTCGTACGTACACCACACACGTTATTTTAGTCCCCACAATTCTTGTCACGCCAGTTTCTTCTTACTAGTAAGATTAACCGGCTACCAAATGATATTATTTGACTGCCTAGTTACTCTTTACGTTTAAAATAAAAAAACGAAAATGCGGATCAACTGAACTACAATCCACCAACATCCTCCAGGCGTACCAAGTTCACTTCAGTACAAGCACAGATCATCAGCCAACCCAATCACATAAAGAGACTCCTAATCCATGATCATGGTTGTGTCAAAACGTTGTACATGCGTCACATACTGCACTGAATACAAAATTCTCGTCATCTGACACTATTAATAAAAAGACAGTATAACTGATACCTAGTACTTTCAAGTCTTATGGATGAATTTCACTAATCGGAATGAAGGCAGCTGATTGTGAATATTGGTATCTTCCGTTCTCTGCGACTGGTTCGCGTGCTCAGATTTCATGATTGCAGTACATGGGCGATTTAGAAATGGAAGGTGGTTGTTCTAAAAAGTTGATTAAATCGAAATCTGGACTCAGAATCGTAGTTACAAATGATGAATACAGAAGTCCGTTTCTTCTATGTGAACCACCATGGATTCCAGATAGCGAGGTACGTGTAAAGGTGAAATTAACTGTTGACTACGTGTCGTGATGTAAACTGTGTTATAAAGGGATACACTAACCATACATATTTTAATGGTACGAATGTTTATCTTCCAGAGTACAAGCTGCACAGAGTGTAGGGCGAAATTTGACTTTTTAACAAGAAGGGTAAGAAATTAACAACTTTGTCATTAAAGTTATTCTGGTATAACCTTATAAGCCACTGGCCAATTGCATCGGTTGAATTAGAATACATTGTGTTACGGGTTATGACATTCCGAATTCCATGGCAGATTTAGGGGATTATCTAGAAATCTGGGAGCTTCAACCTCATGCAATGCTATTGGCCTGTCATAGGCCTGTAAGGGGATCGTTTTACTTTGTAACAGTAATTAAATGTCAGATTCAAGGGTGGGTATATGTGGTCACAGTATCGTTAGTTGTATCAGTACTTAAAGTGTAATTTTGTAAAAGACAGATTACCTGAGTTAATGTGACTGTGAAGGTATATTGCAGTTTTGTGTTATTATCTAGAGCATCTCAGATATTGTGTTTTGTTTTCACGTAAATTTGTGCCCAAATATGTAACTTAAAAAAACTTAATTTTAGCATCATACATGGAAACATTAAGCTCTAGTTTTATTTATGTATTTTAATTATATAAATTTATTGACATGGCTCCCACATTTTATACATGATTGCACTATATATTTGAGAGTGATGTACCTTTGTGTCAATGTGTGTGTGTATTGTTTTTCCTTTGTAATTAAGTCCCCCTGAAGGTGGCTTATTTAAGCTGAAACATGAAGGGGAATATATACTATAAAACAGTACAACATATATATTGTTTGTTAATAAATGTAGTAAGTTGGAATTTATATATGACATATATATCAAATGCACTGAATATGTGCAGTATAAGGTTTAAAAATTCTCATTGACTTGACATTTTGTTTGCACTGTTACTGACTAGAGTCACTTCAGTACATATGAATGTGCCATTAGATATCATTTCCTACCACTTGTATGTGTACCAGTGATACTAGTGGTGTAGGTTCAGTTATTTCTATTTCTAAGCATGGGGAATAGATTTTATGTATGTTTGTATTTTTGCAGCACCATTGTCGCCGTTGTGGACAAATATACTGTGGGTCCTGTTGTGATACTAAGATGGGGCTTCCCCGAATGTGTTTTGTAGATCCTGTTCGTGTTTGCAACAGATGTGCTTTGGTTACAAATAAGGAAAGTAATTTCTTCGATCGACAGCTCAAAACACTAACCAGTGGTAAATAAAATTTGATTTTATCAAGTTACTTTTACTGATCAAATATTTAATGTCATTTATTTGTGTTGTATTATAGCATGTTAAAAATAACTGTTTGCAGATCTTTGTCTCCCCATTGCAGTTAACATTTTAGTAGTTCTGTATATTTTGGTGGGAATTTTTCTCCATGTTTATATTCAGGAGGATGCCATTTTTTATCTCAGCTTTGTGATTAACAGTCTTCACTTTTGTTCTCTGTGATTTTCCTTTGTCAATTTTGAAAAATACCAGGTTAGTACCTTTGAATATAGTGCAGTTATGGTCACCAAAATATTTTTCAACTCACCATTCATAATTATCCTTAAACGTTTCTGATTCAACATGTTATAATGTCTGAAGGTGATGCAGTGTTCAGTAAAAGTTTACTGGGCTAGCGCTGCTTGCCCAAAAATGTATTATTAAATTTAGTTGCCATGAACGTTTCAAGTTGTATAAGATGCAGTTTTGTTAAAAAAATTAAAAAAAGAACTTGAGTGATGATTTAATTTTGCACATTAGGCATTGCACAAAATTTAGTATATCCTTTGCAGGTGCTACTTTTATCCTGGATCAGAGGCTGTCACCTGGTTCTGATTCTGTCAACTATCTTGTTTGCAAGCTGTCACAAGATCATAGGTATGTGACATTCTGATTTTGTCTACATACAAATTTTTTCAGTGACAAACTCTTGTCATACACACAGGTCTCATTTTATGTCACGGTTAGTTCCTGAAGAAGTCACACAAATAGAAATTGTGCAAATTGAACACAAAATTCCCATTTAAAATTGTGTATTTCCTGGGGGCTAGGGGATTGACAACCTTATCCTATATAGTGTGTGACTATCCCACTAGTGGACGTAGGGACCTGTCAAGCATTGTATTGTGTATACTTGCTTACTCCATGGAGCAGGGTCCTTCTTGAGAAGTAACCGGTTTGCAGCTAGTCAAGAAATTCCTCACATTTCATGGAACCCGAAGGTTCATTACTGCATTCACAAGTGCCCACCACCTGTTCCTATCCTGAGCCATCTCGATCAAGTCCATACCCCCACATCCCACTTCCTGAAAATCCATCTTAATATCTTCCCCTCTACACCTGGTCCTCCCAAGTGTCTCTTTCCCTCAGGTTTCTCCACCAAAACCCTGAATACACCTTTCCTCTCCTCAATATATGTACTGTACATATAGTATATATACTATGCAGTATACATACGTTTCTGTACGACATCCTTATTTGTATTTAATGCAATAAAAATGTAAGAGACATACATCCATAGTTTTATTTATACCAACATATGCACTTGTTTTTAAGTTACACTAAAATCACTGAAAACACTTTTTATAAATAATATAAATAAGTGATTTTAGTGTAACTTAAAAACAAGTGCATACTTTGTTATAAATAAAACTTAGTGAAACGAAATGCACGGTGAAACAATGAAATATACATCCATAGGTTTCGGTGCAGTTCATTCTGTTAGTACAGTGGTTGTCTTGCTACCCAAACAGTCCCTGTTTCAGATTGTTGCCATTTAATGTTATCTAAATGCTTAGCACTTAATTTAGTTCTGTCAGTGTTACTACAAATTGTACTGTACTATGAATGAGCCTAATATGTCAGCATGTGCCAACAATTCATTCAAGTTGGCTTATTACATCTAATTTCTCTTCAGTACTGATTTTCTTTTGCTGATTTTTCACTTGGATTGCAGTAGCTGACACAGATTTACATTTCTCACCATGTTAGTATACAAAGCCAATGTTGTTGAAGAGGAAACTAAATGAGCCATGTAATTATATCACTAACATAATCAATCCATACTTGTGACTGATGGTGTGCCAGTGACGTCACTTTCTGCTAGCGTATGACAGAAGATAAGTGCCTTCACAGATTGTGTATGTCATATCATGTTAAACTGAAAATTATCGCATAAATTTGAAAAGTGGTGTATGTTTTCAAGTCATGTTAAAGTAAATATCACGCAAAAAGAAATTACATAGAATGAGACTTGCCTGTACTGTGATATGTCTGTCTTTTCTCATTTATTGCGTTTTCATTAATAAGAACAGCTGCTAGAGAAAATTGTTATGCAACATTTTAAGATAGATGTGTTTTTAAAAACTAGACTGTTTTGTGTGTGTGTGTGTGT
>JGI24700J35501_10930307_pt1 | contig 12881 bp, 7 predicted proteins | sample TergutTh196P1_FD_35501 | JGI IMG/M metagenome (IMG submission 35501) | reverse complement strand
TGCTAGTATCATCAGCAAACAATATGGAATTAGCAAAATTATTTATGGTTCTTGGTAAATCATTAATGTAAATGAGAAACAGCAAAGGTCCTAACACCGAGCCCTGGGGAACACCAATTATTTTCATTGTTCATGTTCCATTATTTTAGTGTGTCTTTATTCTGCAAACTGAGTAAGTTTTGTAGTATAAATTGTGTGTGGTTGAGTTATGAATCTGCCAAGTGGGAGATAAGATAGTACTCTGCCAGCTGATGCTGTGCAATTCACAGATTGTCTGATGAAGAGGCATACAAAAGTTACAACACATAATGTTACTGTTTCCATGTTTGCAATTTTTAATTTACAAAACTTGTAGCAATGCATATATCTATTCTGTGCATGAAATTGCACATGCCAGATTCAGTGGTTCATCATATGTCACTGTCACATGCAACAGTGAAGTACAAGTAAAAGTAGAATAATTTAAGGAAACTGGATAACTTGGTAGTGTATTGTTCAAAATTTATATGTACAGTTCTGCTTTCTAGGGACAGTAATCTTGGTTCAGGTCCCTGGTAATAAATGTGGAATGTAATATTCTAGTCAGAACATGCGCTGAGTGCTGCTTTTATGTAGATGATTTGGTACTATTCTTGTCTTTGTTTGATAATATACAGCCATTAAGTACATGACATGTTTACAATCTAAAACATTGAACATTGATATGAACTAGATTATGCGCAGGCATTCCTTACCTTAAATGATATTGGATATTGCCGGTATGTTTTTTGAGCATGTGTTTGTTTGTCAGTTATAGTCACATATTTTCTCCCAATTGTGAAAAAAATTTCTCCTGAATGCTTATTATGCTGGTCCATTACAGGTTCTCTGTCGTGGTATTGGAGATGGTACTACACATCTTTGTATGCAAAATGTTAAATCAGTCAAGCAGTTACAGGGATGGGTACAGGCTGTATTTTGAAGTAACTTAGTTTCAAGTATCTCTGAATCCTTCCCACAGAGCAAATTATGTGAATGCATAATGGAGGTAGTCATGTGTTTGCCTATTATCACATTTTATGTCAGCTGACAGACTGAGTTTTCATAGGAAGGATAGGCAGGCTGGCAGGTAGGTGGTGGGTGGATGGGTGGGTGTGTTGTTGGGTGAATAAGTAGGTTGGAAGGTGGGTGAGTGGATGGATACATGCTTTGGTGGGTGGGGGACAGGTGGATGGATGGATGGATGGGTGGGTGGATACATGGTTGGGTGGGTGGATGGATACAAAGCCAGACAGGCTGGACAGACTACTAATGGCACAACTTAATTTCAATGAAATGAATAAATCAAACCCGTAAGACTGTAACTGAAGTAGATATGGTTGCATTCTGTAGATCCTAGTAAGAAAGATAGACAGATATGAATGTACACATGCAAAGATTACAGTCAGGTACTTAATTTTGGTCAATCAGTCTTCATCAGTGTAGGAGTGAGTCATAAGGAAGTTTTTTAGTATTATTCTGAATTGTTAGCAGACAAGTGTATGATGTTATATACTCTTATCCCAGCATAGTAAACTCCCCATTTACCCTAAAATTTCTTAGGGAAGTTTATGTTATGTAAGATTGGAGGTTCTCATGGCAGTTACCATGAAGTTTCACTGTCGTCAGAGATGTAATGCTGTGTAATTGGGTAGATCAGTATCAATATTTCAGAGGAAGCAGCAACCTCCATCCTTTGGGTAGACCTTGAATACAATAGACTGAATTGAGGCTGCAGAACCAGTGGACTTATCCACTCCTACAACTACCCAGCATATTTCCCACCTCATAAGATGCTGCTAGTGATATGATGTGCCCTGTAATTAGCAAGGTATTTTTGAAGATTTAATGGTCTTTGACCTTCCAGTGTAAAATGCAGAGTGATTTTTGGGGACATTTGTTAGAGGTGAAAAGAAAATGTGTCTTAAGAGGCAGAAAATACCGTATATTGTATGAATATGATAAATTACTCGCTGAACACTGAACACTGTATGTAGCTGCAGTTGGCAATGCATGGTTGGTACTGGGCTCACACTGGAACACCCAGGCCATGTTATACCTGTTTTGAACACATTTGCTGTGTAGGGGGTGCATGCATAGCTTCATGTGCTGTGGACGTTTGTGAAACAGACAGAAAACACTTGGTTGTGCATGCATACTGCTTCCCTTCGTACCAGCTTGCCTCCTCACCCTCGCACCAAAAGTAGCAGTCATGTAGTCACTACAAGACACATTTTATACATTTCTTAATGAAGATGTTGCTTTCGTCATTGAATTCATTGTCTTGAGTGTGGAGTACTGGTAGAGTGAAAATTGGCAGGGAAAAACTGCAGTAAACATTATCTTGGGCATCCCATTTTAACATTTCTAAAGAAGGTATTATATAAACCACCAGCTACAACACTGTTTTTTATTCCTTATGTATTTTCAAACATACAACATGTTTTGGCCACAAGGGCCATTATCAGTGATAAATATACTTAGAGAGAATTATTTATCTATAAATGTGAAACCTGTATTAACAACTAGATCTCATTCTTTCACAAACAGATGTTAGGTTATTATGAAATTGTAAAATTTTCAAAGTAGTTTAGCAGACACATTTATATGTTTCTAATGACAGCTACCAATGGAGTGTAAAACAGTGTTGTAATTGATGGTTTTTACAATACCTTCTTGAAAACTGAAGTACTTCGACAAAATTCTGCACTTGTGCCACTGTGTTCACCACATCTCGTATGTGGACTGAGTTAGGATTAAACCTGGGCCTTGGTGATGACAAACCATTGACTGCCTAAGGTGTGCATAGTACTGCGTGCATCTTGCTGGTGTACTCTTATGTTTAGAATAACAATAATGGTATAAGGTGATGAGTACATACAGTTTTCTGTATTAGTTTATCTCTCTTTGGTCAAAGTATTGTCATCGGCACTTTGTACTACTGATAAGTAAGTAACTAACTCCATGGAGCAAAGTCCATCTTGACAGCCCAACAGTTCCATGGCTAGTGAAGAAATTCCCCACATTTTGTACTTCGTACATCTTGCTTCTTTAAAAGCCATTTTAATGTTACCCTCCAGCATATGCGTAGATCTTCCAAGCGGTCTCTTTCCATCAGGTTGCCCCATCAAAACCTTGTAATGCACCTCTCCATCCCCTTGTATGTGCCATGTTCCCTGCCCATCTCTTTCATAATTTGATCACCTGAATAGTACTTAGCAAAGCGTACAACTCATGAAGCCCCACTTTATGCAGTTTCCACCCAGCTCCTTGTTATCTTCTTTTTCTCAGGCCTATATATCTTGTACTCAAACATGGTAATCACTTTTGGAAATTGCAAAAGACAAAATTCATCCCATACCTTAGTTACAAAAACAGCCAGTTTGTATGTTATGCTTTATAAGGTGTTAACATTATGCCATGTAACACGTTCATCGGGGTATCTGAGTCCATGTAGTGAGAGGTCTGTAGGTTGAATGTCCAGGAAAATGGAGTTTCATTCCCAGTAGGAGCAGAGATTTTTCTGCTGTGCACCACATCCAGATCAGCTTAGGGCAGTACCCAGCCTGCAGTTTGTACTGGATCTTTTCCTAGGTGGGACATGAAACTGACCACTTACCTCCATTTGGTGCCAAGGTAAAGAATGCATGGCCGTATACATCTGTTGCCTCAACATTTACATTAGTGATGCATAGTTAAACAGGTAGTTTGTTTTTACTACATAACCCTGACTATGTAGAACGGAATGCTTTTTGAAAAACTAATAGGTCATCAGCTGTTCAAGAAACTTCCCTCATTTTATGGAACCAAAGGCTCCTTATCATAGGTACAAGAGTGTGCCATTTGTTGAATCCAATCAACATCACTTTCTTTAAGATCCAGTTCGTATCCTCACATCTATGTCAACGTCTTCCAAGTGGTCCCTTTCCTTCAGGTTTTCCCACCAAAATCCTGTATTAATTTCTATCCTTTGCTGTGTGTACCATGTGGCCTACCCATTCCTTATTCCTTAATTTGACCACCCTAATGATATTTAGCAAGGAGGACATCCTTGTACAGTTTTCTCCAGTCTCCTCTTATGTCCCCCTTCTTAGTGCCAAGTAGGCATATCTTCCTGAACACTCTGTTTTCAAACGTGTGCATTGTATCCGTGATTTTATTACATTTAGAAAGAACTTACTAGCTGTCTTTATGTTGTGATTTTGTCCTCCATTTTTTGGTGAGACTTGAAAGTGTACTTAACCATATACAGTTGAATTCCTTTAATCCAGCACTCATGGGACTGGAGAGTTGCCAGATTGTCAGATAGTACCTATACTGACCTGTGTTCTTACAGGCATGTCATCACAAAAAGACTCAGCTTTACTAATTGTCATGGGGCCAATTTTGGGCTATCCTGTAGAACGCATTGCTGTAAACCACTTATAGAACACAATGTCCATTTGTGCTCATTTAGCCTGTTCATTGTCCCCTATTTGAAAAGGCCCTTTGCACTTTCACTTGATGATATGAATGATTGTAATTAGCCTTTCATTTTATTTATACCATAGATAGTTGATGATCCACTGTTGTATGAAGCCATAACTACATTTCGGCTTCTGCCACTTCCAAATCACTTGATCGATTGAAGTCTTTGAGGACACGTTAATGTCATGTGCTTCCTCTTGCCAAAGGTACTGTTACTCATTGTGGCATCTTTTGAAGCCATTAGAATAGTTTGGCGGGCTCAGTAACGTCCAAACAAGACAGGCAAAATATGTATAACATAACACAAAGGCGCGTTCACGTTACCTTTGTTGTCATGGAAAAGTAGTAGGTGTTACATATTCTGAGTATGCGTCTGTAGCCTTAGTTATCCAGCGTGCAAACTGCATGTGCTGTATTATATTGCCATATGTGGCCTGTCTGGCCTTACCATATTTCTCCACATTTTTTCATAAACGGCAGAATTTTTGGAAAAAAGTTATTGAACCTAAAATGTGTAATGCTTGTCAAGGGCTAATAAAATACACTTAAATCCACTGGTGTATTTTTACCGAACTGAAGTACTTCAGTTCCAGATAGTGCACTGGCCATACAACACAGCATCACATACTCTGGACTCAAAACCCGCCACTCTTACTGATTGTATGCATCACTTAAAACTTGATTCTTGTAACAGAAATGTCAACCTGAAGATGGTCAGATTACCGGCCGAAACATGTAGGTGAAAATATCACAATTAAAATACACCAGTGGAATTATGTTCATTTTGTTGGTCGTTGATACACACTATACAAATTATTGCACGTAATATGGAATGTATTAAAATAAAATGTGTTTTGATTTTCTCCACAATTTTTGTCTGAAACCTTTCTCATTATAAGAATATTCAGCGAGATATTTTCATAAATGTATCCAGTTCTTCTTTTAAAGTACCCATTATTCTTGTAACAGTTTAATTACCTATGAATTTTTGTGACAGATTTTCGAAAAATACTGAAATATCAAATTTCATGAAAATTGTCCAGTGGGAGCTGAGTTCCATTTGGACTAACTGACAGACATGATAAAGCTAACAGTTACTTTTCACAATTTTGCAAACGTGCCTAGTAAACGCAAGATAAAGTCATGGAATCAGTACACATACTGCATGTTATCAATGGCAGAACTTCCAGTCTTGGGGTTATTTTCCTCCGTTTCTGGACAGACAGAACTTAGAGTATCAGTAGCTGGTTTAAAGGAATTTGCTGTACCACATTAATATTATAATTACTGTAAGTGCACTGTGCCCTATCTGATATCACATTGGGGTCTGTGGGGTAGAGGACTACTCTCCTAGTGTCTGTCTAATCCAACAGTGTAGAAGCAGGTAGTGGAAGTGTACTACACATCATATGAGCATGTAAACAAATTGTGTAGGAATTTGTGGGTATGCCAGAGGATAACTCAACAGCACAACACATGTAACAGTATTTAATAGAATCTTGGTCACAGTGTTTGATGTAATGACGATATTCCTTTCGTATCACGACAGTGTCACTCCTTTTATGTCACGACAATGTTACTCCTTTTTATGTCATAACAATATTACTCCTTTTTATGTCATGACAGTATTACTCCTTGGTAGGCCGTTTCTTCTCTGTTGGTGTACCAGCTTGTAATTCTCCTCTTGATAAGTCGGCCTCTGATTATTCTTCTAGCTTGGTTCTTCTTGAAGTGTCACCGGCAAATTACTCCTTCAGAATCCCGATTGTTGGTCAGAATCACCTCTTTTTATTCTGGTCGCCTGCTGCTAGCCTGTTCTGCCATCATTCAGTTGATCAAGTCGGTGGGCGTGGCTTGCTGCATGAGTGTTGATTGTTGAGACGTTTAAAAGGGCCGTTATGTCAGCGAGACAGAAAGAGAGGGAGCGAGATAGTGCTATCGTGACGGTTAAGTGACCGTTATCAGGGTTGGTGCGTGGATGGGTGTGCAGACAGAGGAAGGAGAGCTGTGAGGAAAAACGGCTGACTGAATGGAGGAAGGTGATGTGATGTCATGTGGGTGTCCCCACAAATTCATAGTTCTGTGTAAGGATAAGTTGTTTTGACAGATACTGTACTCAGGATTACTGCATCACCATTGTGCAGTGTGACAAGCAGTCAAAAGAAGACACTCAGATTCACTGTTCTTACAAGGACTGCTTGCATGGGATGGAACAGAACTGTCCAGTGGTAATGTCAGAAACAGTTACAAGGTTTGTTGTAAGTACATGTGTGAATTTCCAGAGCTTTACCTTGCAGCATAAATGAATGTCAGCCAGTGGTTGTGGTGTACATGTTTTCGTTATTGTCTTAGCATGATTTAGTGTAAATATTTTCGTGATTGAATCTTAGTGAAAGGTTCTTAGTATTGTTTGATACTGTAAACATTCAGACAGTTTTTAATGGTTATTTCTGACGATAAAGTAGCCTGAGTTCAATCCCAGGATAGTCCGTGTGGGATTTATGGTGCACAGAGTACTACTGGGACAGGTTTTTCTTCAAGCGCTAGGAAGTTTTTATATGCTTGTTATCATTCCACCAGTGCTCCATATTCTTTTATAATCAAGGGCTGGTACAAGAATCCCTTTTATCCTGTGCCTGTTTGCAGCATCTGTCACAGGATGTCCTGTCAGTTGCAGGCTTTCTGCGGGATAAAGTTGCCATGTGCAAGGACACTCTGTACAGCAGGCCACAGTACAAGGGGCTCAGCCTTACCACACTTCCTCTACCAACACACAGTATGCTTTGAGTTGTGGTGTGGACAGAATACTAATGATGATCACAAAGTATTTTTCCCCAGAATTACACAAATTGACCAGTAGTATGTTAGAAAGAAGTTGTTAGTTTTCTTGCATATCACACAAAGTGAAGGATATTTTAAGAACTTGATTGATTGATTAGTAATTGGGTTCAAGCCCTTACAGTCCCGATGTACTTAGGCCTTAAAAACAGGACCTTTGTGCCCCATAATCTGATACTAGTTCCAGGGAGCCCTGTTCTTTTGCTAAGGTTCCAGATGACCCCCAGACTTAAATTCTTAATATCCACAGGATCCAAGAAAAAGGAGCCCAGATATACATGTCTGAGTGAAACCAAAGCTTCACACTCACAGAGAATGTGGGCTGAGGTTTCATCCTCTGCTTCACACCTCCTACATAAGGGACTATTGGTTAGCCCTATTAAATGAAGGTGTCTTCTCAGGATGTTATGTCCAGTAAGGAGGCTGGTAATGACCCTGGATTGTGTTTTGTTAAAGGATAGTGGCTTGGTTTTAGCAGTCGTACTGGGGCCCGAAATCAATTCTTGAGCCTGTGTCTGAGTACTCTTAAGACCTTGCCACCTTGCCAAATGCTGGTTATCCATCCAGCGTTTTATCTTTTTTCTTATATTCTGTCTAGAGACCCCCAAGGACAGCTCAGGTCCAACAAACTTTTCAATGGAACTGTCTCTTGTGAGCTTGTTGATGATTTCATTTCCTTTTACCCCAGCATGCCCAGGGACCCAATACAGCCCCACAGTGTGCGGGTAGAGATATCATTCAGTGCCTTTTGGCACTGTTGCACCAATGGAGACATTGTTTTGGTGGCCTGAAGAGCTTTCAGAGCCACCTGTATTATAGAAATTATTGTATGGCTTAAGGATTCTTTAATGTTTTTAGAATATGTTAATTTGATTTTTGTGACCTTGAAGATTTTGTCGTCTGGAATGAGATACCATGTAGTCTGTTAGAAAGGTAGCATTTTTTCACAGGAACAACCTGCTGATCATCAGGATAGATGATTGGTACTAGTCAGCAGGTTCCTTTAAAATGATGGTATGGTACATACCATATTAACCTGAATGTAAGATGGCCCCTGCTTATAAGCTGCACCCCTTGCAGTCTTAAATTTTTAGGAGAACATCTATACAGCTTATGCTTAGCTCTGTGCACATTTGTGACCTTTTTATTTGAATTAGGGGAAATTGTTTATCTTGTATTTAAGTGAATAAGTTATCATCCACACTACAGGGCATATCATATTACAGAAATAACCTCATGAAAAAGTGTGTGGACACTTTACTACTAAAATAATAACTAGGTAGCTAGCCAACTCTGCCAAGGGGAATCCTCCTTCAGAATTTAATAATTGCCCATATAATTATGAAATTCCCCCCTTTTATGCAATATGAAAATCCATTATATGTACATAACAGCCCACAAATTATCCTTATCCTAATCCATATGGATCTGGTCCACACCTTCTGATACTGTGTCTTTAAGCATTGTTTTAATTGTGTGAAGTACATCAGTCACTGCATTTTTGCAGGAGATGTCACCTCTTCTAGGAAACCATGAATACGACTTGACACTGTCATGGCAGAATTTCACTGTTAAGGTTAAAAGGAGGAGTGTTCTTAATGACTCTACAGGAGCATGGCTAAGAAGCTTCATCAGGTGCAAGAACTCAGAGGAGATAACCATTTTGAACAATGGTGAGCTGAAAGAGAAATCATTGCTTATTAATGTTTGACTCTTAGTCATTTTGGCTCTTGCAATAGAATTGGTAACCCTGCAGCCAATCATAAAACTGACTGGTGAAATGTACCTTCATTTTCTCTTTTGCACTGTATAATTGAATTTATGTCATTAAATAACCTGTATTAAGTTGTGGTCTTGTGGGATGTGATATCATGTTGTATGGTGGTTAGATACCGGCATTTGAGAGGAGTTAGCTACCTCTGTGTTCGGGGCAGAGAACTGAAGATCTGAACAAAAAGGATACTGAAAGACATGGTGCCTACCTACCGGGCTACATGTCATAGGACATCAAAACACATAATTGTGATACTGCTGTAACAACCTGGAGTCAACTGTATGTGTATGTATGTACGTATGTATGTATGTACGTATGTACATAGGTACGTATGTACATACGTACCTATATACTTACGTACATACATACATATGTATGTACGTACATACATACATACATATGATATTTCTCTTTCATCAGTCCCTAGAGCACATTGGCATAGGATATAAAGCACAGCATAAGAATAAATCTGATTAAAGACAGTCAATAGTCACACAATAAATCAGCTTACTTACGTACATACGTACGTACATACATACATACATGCATGCATACATACATACATACGTGCGTACGTACGTACGTACATACATACATACATACATACATATATATGATATTTCTCTTTCATCAATCCCTAGAGCACATTGGCATAGGATATAAAGCACATCATAAGAATGAATCTGATTAAAGACAGTCAATAGTCACACAATAAATCAGCTGCACATGTGCACAAATATGGTCAAAAACATCATGCATAAAAGTAATACAATATTAAAAAACATTAAAATGATTTGGTATAAAACACTCACAAAAATCATAATTAATTATTAAAAATTAAAATACCCCAATCAGGCCTCGTATCAAATAGAATATTAAGACCTCATATATTCTTCAATTGAGTAGAAGGCTTTGTCAGTTAAATACTTCTTCAAATTTGACATAAAACTTGTTTTCCTTAGAACTGACTCAGCAATATATTCAGGCAATTTGTTGAAGATATTTATGCTATCATAGTATACTCCTTTTTGGTATATTATAAGGGTGGTTGATGGTTTATGTAATTGTAATTTATTTCTTGTATTAAACCCATAAATTGTAGAACTAAATGTATAAATTTCCAAGTTCTGTGACAAGAACTTCTTTAGGGATGGTATGTATTGTGAATACAAGGCTAATAATTCTGATCTCTGAAATAAAGGTTGACATGGTGTTCTAGAGCTCAAACCAGTCATAATTCTAATTATCCTTTTCTGTTGTAGGAAGACTTTTTTGTTACCTGTCAAGTTCCCCCAAAATTAACTAACCAAATCAACAGATCAGAGTCTTTGAAAAGCTAGTAAGTCCTCAGCTAGTTTAGAAATTCCCTGTATTTTATGGAACCTGTTGGTTCATTACTGTTCACAAGAGGCCACCATTTATCCTGAGTCAGATGAATCCAGTCTACACCCTTCCATCCTATTTCTTTAAGATCCATTTTAATATTGTCCTCTTATCTATGCCTAGGTTTTTCAAGTGGTCTTTATCCTCAGGCTTCATCCAAACCCTGTACACATTTCTGTTCTCTCCTGTGCATGTGTCTCACCCAACTCATCCTCCTCAATTTGATCACCTAAGTAATACTTGGCTAGGAACACATTTGTATTCATTCATCTTCACTGTACATACTGTGTTGTCTCATTGCCATATTATGAATACATAAATTAGGAAACAGTGCCGAGTCCAACGAATGGTACAAGTAGATTAGGCAGGGAATACGGCAGTAAGTGACATAATAACAGTTTGTTGCTTCTGATGTTAGAGGAAATAAATGTTGACCTTGAGTAGTACATTAGTAACTGAATGGACAAGATGAGTGAATAACAGTGATTTTGTGGTACACTATGTGTCTTACACATTTTTCTTAAAAATTGTATTTACAGTAGATTGTAAGAACCTTTTTTATTTTTCAGTGAGCGGCAAAATTCAAAGTGGAAATTTGGTGGCGATTATGGGACCCAGGTAACGGTAATTTTGTTAGCAAGTAGGTCTCTGGTAAATCTGGTTTGTCTGTCTGGATCATTAGTATCAGATATTTACTTTATAACAGACAACATATACGCATTCCTTTTCTGCATCATCTCTTAGTCCATTTTTCCTGATGCTCAACTGAGTGTTATAACCAGCTGCATTACAGTTATGACAAAATTAAGTTTCCCTTCAGTTTATATTCTTACAACTGTACAGTAGTATTGCTAATATCTGAAATGAGAGGTCAATTGTGTATATGAACATACATACATGTAAATGTGGCCGCATATGTAATTCCTGGTTAGTAATTACGTATGCACGGGAATTACATATGCAGCCACACTAACCAAGATTTTATCATTACAACACACTACTACATTGTATTTTATAATTTTAATAATTCATAACTTTAGCTAACACAACTTGTAAACTCCCTGAAGATGGTGTATTAACACCAAAACATGTCAGAGTAATTTTAATGTAAATTTACATCACTTATTTGTGCAAATGTCGGTATACAACAAACATTTAGGAGTACTGAAATTTGAATACTCTCATTCTTCACTAAACTGGCAGTCAGAGGTGCTGCACTCCCCCATAACATCATTAATTAAGTAGCAGTTGCAACATTGCAACATCCCATGACACTTGAGTGTTAACCTTTTGGTGCCTAGCATTGGGTATATGAGTAAGGTAATGTGGTGCTCAAAACACCAAACATAGGTTAAAGTGATGGGATTTAGTGGCCTGTTATATGCAGATCTCATTTAAATTCCTGTCTTCTGCAGCTTCCACTGGGCATTTAATTCTGGCACAAAAAGGTTAAGTAGCAGTTCTGATCAAATCTATATGGCTTTGGTAAGAAACAGTAACACGAATGGGATATTCAAATAATTTCAGGTATCCACAAAAATGTAACATTTTCGTGATTTCATTTACAGTGGGTGTGGTAAGACATCACTTCTGGCTGCAGTCAGTGGCAGAATTAAAGGTGAGATTATATTATACTGTCATTTTAATTTCTTCATTGCCAAAAACTTGTGGCATAGTCCCTCTTCATGAATTAGTAGTTCCTCAGATAGTCGAGAAATTCCCTGCCCATTTGGAGCCTGAAGTTTTATACTGGGTTCGCATAATCACACCACTGGTGTATGTCATGAGCCAGATGAATCAAATCCATGCTATCCTATCCTGTTTCTTTAGCGCCTATTGTAATATGGTCTTCCTGTCAGTGGCTGTGTGTTCAAAATGGTCTCTTACCATCAGGTTTGTCATCAAATCCTGTATGTATTTCTTATCTTTCACATACATGCCATGTGCCCCACTCATCTTGTCCTGCTAAATGTAATAATCAAAGTAATATTTGGTTAGGAATACAAATAATGAAGCTCCTCACTATGCAGTGTCCTCGAGTTTCTAGTACTTCCTTCCTTTCAGGTCCAAATATTTTTCATAACACCCTGTTCTTGAATATCCTCAGTCAGTAAATCTCATATACCAACTAATGCACTTACATATTCAACAATATTAGTCTAAAATGTTAATATTAAAACACTTAAAAACACTCCCAACATGTTTCGATCATCATTCAGATCATCATCAGGGAGTTTGTAGGTTCCTTGTTAAAGTCACTGAATTTAAAATTTTATTGTCAACGGTAAATGTGGTGATGCGGCAATTTAACCGTTGACAATTAAATTTTAAATTCAGTGACTTTAACAAGGAACCTACGAACTCCCTGATGATGATCTGAATGATGATCGAAACATGTTGG
>JGI24700J35501_10930308_pt1 | contig 12887 bp, 8 predicted proteins | sample TergutTh196P1_FD_35501 | JGI IMG/M metagenome (IMG submission 35501) | reverse complement strand
AACATACATATTGTTATAGAATAAAGGAATTGTGCATTAAGTTGGTTATTGAAATAAGTCTATACTATGATGCACGGTCAGAAAAACATCAAATTATCTAACTGCTGTCTTCTATTATGACTATTACGTCTTCTCTTTAAGTGGTTGTCGCCAAGAATAACCACCTTGCTTTCTATTGTTTACATGGTTTTCCCACTGCACACATTCTAAGTATGTTTCTTATCTCCTCCTTGGAAGAATATTCTTGGATTTGCTACTCTTCTTATATTCTCTCTTGATATTTGTCAATTTATTATCGTTGGAATGGAATAATCTCATTATCTTCCTTCGCAAACCATTTCAGTTGTGTCTTCTTTTGATTTTGTAGGTTATGTTGAGTTTCAATCTTCTTTTTTGGTTCTTCTACTCGCTCCTTTATAGGTGTATAATACCTCACTGGTTTATGCTTGTTATCCCGTTGCTTACTGTCAACATCGCTTGTTTTGTCTCAGATACTGTATTTGTTTTCACACCATTTCTAATTATATCACTGTCAACCTCGCATGCTGGATACGGATTCTTCAAGATCAGTGTTTTTTCGATTCTACACTCAGATACTTACTCCATTTTTTTAATTTTTATCTCCTATTTTAACTTCAGGTCTTGGTGTCACCTATTTCCATTTGTCATATTCTTACAGATCATTCTGGCTTGCTGAGATATCTTCATAACCCTGCTATCTTGTTAATGTTCCTTGTTAAATAAGCCAATGATCAAATGGGCACAACTTAATTTGTTTAGAACCTGATAAAGCTGTTTTTCAAGATCAGCACATTTTCCACAGTCTGATAATTTAACAGATTTTTCATTATTATTCAAACTTTCAAAGCCATGCTCAGTTAGTGCCAGCACCTCCACCACCTTGAATGATGTCTTACAGACCTGATCCTCATCTGGTAGTTTAATAGATTTTTCACTGTTAGTCAAACTTTCAAAGCTACACTCAGTTTGTGCCAACACCTCTGCCATCTTGAATGATGTCTTACAGATTTGATCCTTATTATTACAGAACTGACAGTCACAGCCTCCCCTTGAATATAGCAGTAGGTGTTTGAAGCCCAAAATGGAAAACTTCTCAAGGTATTATCGCCCACAAAATGGGTTGCTGCAAACCTAACACTCGCCATTCATTGGGGTTAATAAAATTCCGCAAATGGTAAAAGCACAATGTGTTACATTACGGCCTTATGGGAAAACTGGACTTAGGGGAATGAAGACAACCGGAAGATTATGACATGCAAATTAATCATTAATAAACATAAAAATATTTGTGCAGGGGTTTACGGCAATGAAGTAAATTTTCCTGACTCAAAGCTGCCAAGGTGATCAAATGACTGGAGACACACAACACAGTCAAGAAGTGACCTCAGACTGCTTTATCTTCTTCTGTACATCCTTACATGTCTGAATGTATGGTGCCACAACCTCCAACTCATTGTTAAATTTCATGCACCAACCCAAAAATCTTCAAACTCAAAGAAATGATTAAGTCATCCACAATATTCAGTCCTTTCTCAAAGTGCTAGTAGTCAGCTAAGACCTCCAACAACAGCATCAGAATTTTCTTAATTGTTTGATTTATGTAGTGTGATCCATTGTTCAAGGTCCACCTTGGTTAATGCAGCACTATGAGAGCCAAAAAAATACAGGGCATCAATCAATATCAAATCTTGAGATTTTTAACCTGGACCTTTACAACGAAACACGAGTATGTTTCTTATTTCAACCCACTGCCTAGAGAATCAGCAGAAGTCAGTATTTGCTTCAGACCAAAGTTTCTTCCATAAACTATTCACATCTGTGGGCTTCAACCCATCCATTGACCCCTTTAGTTTCATTATGCTGTCAGAAAAGGTGTAGGGTTTCTAGCATTCACTTACATAACAAAAGTCCCATTCTAACATGCATCCAAGATACTGCAGAAGGTGCAGCAAGCATAATGAATATGGCTTCATATAAGGAACACTCTATATTAACAATACAGTTACTCCATATCATTTACAGTGAATTATTTTAAACTGTACTAATCCAATGACAAATATACTAATCACACTGTAGTAAGATTACAAAGCTCACAAAATGTAACAAGAAAGTTCACATAAAGTATTTACTGAGCAACACAGCAAAAAACCCTTGATGTGCCACAACAGCCAGAAGTGTACAGCACAAGCAAATATAAACAAAACTATGACCTTGAGTTCAACAAGACCAGCAAATTTACATTAATCTAAATGCAACAATGTACATAAAATCCAACCAAACAATTTAGTTTCCATTACATGCCACCAACAATCACTCTTAAATTCTGTTCTTGGTTGATTTGTTAAAAATTAGGCCCATTCATAACATGCTAATGTGGCGCAATCTATCACAAGAAATGATAGTAGTCTGTTGGGCTTCTCTCTTGGAGTCACAGCAATGAACAGAAAATCTGTAGAAAATGTAATCCAGATAGTAACCACTTCCCATATCCTATACAACGGTTCATATTAATGTTTAATTCAAACAACCTAAGGAATATTATGCCATTAGCTTTAAACCAGTACCATACACAGTATTTGTTACTTGTACAAACACTGATGTCATATACAAATCAGTAAACTCCATTAAGACTTGTTGACCTTCTCTTTTGGTTATAACAGATAAAATAAAACCCAATCACACGGTTCCCATTTGTTTATACACAAATTCAGTATACCTTTAAGTATGTTTCCGTCACAAAGTTAAATCTCTTCGTAGAACCACAAATTATTTTGTACTTCAAATGACAGTTCGCAGAACCCAAGACACACATCGATTACGGGAATCGTAACTACTGACGAAATGGCACTCAAGGTTTCCTATCAATAATTTCCCTGCAGGTGTTTCAAATAGATTATTAAACACACATTCCTGTCGAGTTAAATATGTCTGTAAATACATAAATATTTCATATCTACACTAAAAAAAACTTTAAACCAACCTTAAACGACTCTGCTTGGATTCGTTGCCTGCACGGATTATCAATGTAAGTTGGCTGCCTGCTAGACACGGTTCATGTAAAATACAGATGCGTAACTCTTCGCAACTATGGTTAGACGTACGTCATGGCAAAGGTACCTTCTGCCGATACGAAACTCCGTGGAAACGCAAATGTACAGCGCCATGGGCAGTGACGTGCGTTGCTGTAGCCGGCGTGGTTGAGATACTCCATGATGTGTGGTTTAGATCACAGATTAATGCTAGTGGTTCAGATAAAGTAGGCTGATTGTGGTATATAATGGAATTATGTACCATTTATTTATTTTATTTTCATATATCCTATTTAGGTGCATTCAATGGAAATGGAAAACATCACATTCAATATACATCATCAGACAACTTGCACGTGACATCGGCAAAGGCTTATCATGCTTCCTCTTCCATACCTCTTCCGCTCAATGCATTATGGCACTAAACGAAATTATAAAGTCCGAAATTATTGCAAATGGACTAGATACACATATTATATTACTTTATATTTTCTCCGACACTTTGATGAGCAGTACAGAATTTTAGGCAGACCCCAGTACATCCAGTGTGCCCTGACAATGGAGCAGTGGGGTGTGGGTGTGGCCGTTCCAACAGCTATCCAGTTGAGTGAACGAGCAAGTAAAGACGGCCTTTGGTTAGGGTTTTGGCTGTGTCTCTGTTGGAAACAGTGCTCACATATACAATCGAGACGGAATTACGCAACCGTTAAGGCCATGTCTGTCATTTGAGACGGCCTTAGGTAATTGTGTTGGCCATGTCTCTTATGGTCGGTGGAGCCTAGCCCCGAAACACCATTACGCCGCCTTAGGCGCCGTTTGAGATGGGCTTAGGTTAGCTTGTTGGCTGTCCCTCTCTTCAGATCGGAGGAGCTCATCCTGCATGCCTGCAGACTCCTCAAAATTGGCAGTCGAAAAACACAGATTACTATCGAGGCTGTCTCACTGTTAGAGTCAGTGTTCTTTTTTTCAGCTGACCCAGCCAATCAAGACAGACTTTAATTGCCGTTTAGGCTATATCTCTCTTACAGTCGGCGCTCTTCTTATGCCCCTCCTATTCCTGTACACCCTCTTCATAACAACATCTGCAATGGCTATCCATCTCATGATTACAGTGCACACTCCAAATACAGACATGGAAACATGTTAAGGTTTCCCTCTATGCATACAACTGTAGTGTCTACTACATGTACCACTACCATCAACAGCACATTCCTGCATCCCTTTTCCACAGTAAGCACATCCTCTCAGCGCTTGCTTTGCCCACTACTGCCACATTGACACTGAGTAGCCTTCATATCCATTGAAGATTTTCCAGCATTGGCTGACCAGTACTACAGTACAGCCTTAACAACAATTAGAGATGGAAATGTCACAATGGGAAAACTCAATTACAGAAGTACGTTTTTCACAGATACATCATTTAACATCACATACTTCTACCACCAGGTGTGTACACAGTGTTTCATATTTTCCCTCTGAAACAAACTGAGGAAACAAGATCTGGAACACTTCCTGGTTACAGACATAATCAGGATAAATACATTTTAGGGTCAGGACCACATATGATTAAAGTTCAAGGTTCTACTCAATAATATCACAAGGAAAATCACACATTCAAAACTACTTCCAGTGTTGAAAGTTCTCAAAGTGGAAACAACTGCTTCCATTATACACAAATGTCACCACATGAAATAAATGAAATATATATGCCATAACTGTGATCACGCAAATAAGGAACTTAATTTGTGATTGTGATATTTTCTTCACAGTACACACAACACTAATACACTACAGTTGCAGCACTGCCCAGTGTTATACAACACTCAACGCACAAAACACCAATACAAAGTGTAATATGAAATACAAGTTCAAGGACCAGAGTATGCGTACATAAAACAGCATACATGATTGTGTACAGATTAAAAAAAAAGTTCAGAGAGGTTCATATATCACAGTCATAAAGTCAAAAAGACATATAATTAAATGAGTTATTTCACTTATGTATTAGTATTTTTCGACATATTTGCAGATTATATCAATGTGTCTGTCTCATCTTGGCACAGTTTTATATTCACTGCTCAAGAAGGTCCAACTATTTACCTTATCAACAACAATTCTCCAGTATTCCAGGTGCTTACTTGTACTGCTAAGGCAGCAATGAAAACCCTTTACTCCATCATATATAAACATAAACGACTGGAAACTTTTGTCGTATGACACTGAACTGTGCAGAAGTGGTTTGTGAATAATGGCATGAAACTCAGTGCACATAAATTATGTGTATATCATTTATTCCTAAAACTAACAGTATAAACTTCAATTACAAGTTAGGTAGTACTTTTTTTTGTTCAAAGTGTGTTGAGGATCTTGAGGACTTCTGGTACTGGAATATTACATTTGTATTTTTAAATTCACTTTCACATTTTATTCCTAAGCAATTATTTACTAACATTTCAATTACAAACATCACAAAGGTATATTATCAGAACAAACTTGTCATGTGTGGTTGGCACAGGTGCACTTTCTTCATTTTCCTGACTATCCTCCCCTCAGGGCTCTTATGCAAGCTTCTATGCTCAGTAATTCACATTGCATTACCATATTCCACGTGATCTTCAAAACTGCATTTGGAGGTCAAACATTATTGTAACATGTCTATGATGTGCTATACTTAATGAAAAACAAACAAAAAACAAAAATCATAGAATGGGAAATTATGTCAGTATGTTGCATACAAGCATTGTGTGTAAGAGAAGTGGACTGCAGTCGATTATTGAATACAATATATTTCAGCCATAAAGAAATGAGTAGTGACAATGAAACTTTTAAATGTATTAAATGGAAAATTTTTGTATATGAGCCTGCAAAAGTACACTTCTAAAGCAAGAAAAGTTTTTAAAATGAGAATTTTATATGCACAAAACTTGACACTATTGTTATGGGAGTTGTGGCAGGGGTTGGAAAATCTAATTTCTTGCATGGGAAAACTTTGTATCTGGGAAATGCAATACCCATTGGGCACCCATTATTAGTCTGTCATACCTTACTATTCACATGTTGTAACCTCTCTCACCAATGGCATATTAAGTGTTTCACAAAAATTATAAACATCATATTACACTGAGATTTGTCTGACTTTCTGTTAAACTTTCATCAACATGGGCTTAGGAAGCTGTGGAGATTTACACATTATAGCACAGCACAAAAATCAAGGTACAATGCATAATTATTAATGGCTTTACATATACACGTCACTCTAAAAATCTATGTTAGAACCTTAAATCTCACACTATGATCATTTTTCCGTTAGTTGCACTGTGCCTTCTTTCCAGTCTCCTGTGATCACTTCAGTATAACATAATGCATTTCTTTCCACTGTAAACCTTCCTTTCTGTTTCCCATAAAAAAAAGTGTCACTTGTTGATCCATCCTGTTCAATTGCTAAGTGCAATGTCTTCGAATTTTTCATGTAGCATTATTCTTTTAACTTGTCAGACTATATGCTTGTTTAACTCTTTTAGATAACACTTACCAGACTTACTTCTTTCTATCAGTTTAGTTACACCACAACTATCAAAAGATTCTCAGAAATTAAATAACAGCTTTTTGTTTGAGAATAATGTTTGCAGGCAAATTTTGAATGAGTGTTTCACGCACTTGAAAGTGATACCACTTAACGCTACCACCATTAAAATACTGACCTAAAATGGCAGTATCATCATGATGTAGACAAAATCAGGAGTCACACTAACAAATCTTATGATAGTAGAGATAGTGGCCTATGTAAATGATAAGAAAATTGGTTCAAAAGAAGGGATTTATAGAAAATTCTATCAGTACGAAATACCAAATGCTTTTCCAGTTTAAGAAAGTTCAACATTTTTAAAATGATGTGAGAAAATGCCCTATCAAATTACTGATCAGTACAAACAGTTCAATTTTTTATGTTTCACTCCTTTCTTCTCAGTTGAGACAGCATGATGAACAGAAAACAAGAACGATGCTGATTGTAATACCAGATGGCCAACTTCTCAGAACTGAAGACTATTTTCTCAAACTATGTTTACAAATAAGAGCATGTAGCTCTTCACACATAACTTTTTACTGGTAAAACACATTGACAAAAAAGATTTTTCTTCCATTGGCACCTTCACGTTTAGATGTTGCTACAAATACATTTCTGGAAACTCCCATGGCCAATCGAACAAATTCAGTTTTAAACATTAGGTTTGAAACAAATACTTGTGCTCCAGCAAGCATCGTGTTTGGACATCGTTTTCAAGCCGTGTAGCTGTTACTTATTATTGACATTTATAGAGCAGTAAGCAAAAATAAAGTCATACTTTTATTTGCTTTTATTTAACTCTGAATGCAGATTTGCGGGCATTTTAACATCAATATCTCATCTTCCACCATTCCTTTAATTTTATGGATCAGGGGATATAACAAACAAAAAACATTTGTTCTGTTCCAGTTCTGGCTCACCAACAGAAGACAACACTTTTCTCATAAATTTTGTGTACAGTACATCAAATATTGAAAATTAAACAAAGTATTCATATACCTTGAATATGTGCAAAGGGACAAAAATTTTCACACAATTTTGAGCATCGTGCAACTCACATTGAAAATTCAATGTGGTCATTGTCACTGAACATACAGGAAAATATAAAACCTTCTCCCATGCCAGTTTTCTTTCTGAACTGTTGTCTACAAGATGCAAAACACAGAATGTCAACAAAACAGACCTACTGACCCTTGGGAATTAATATATGTAGTTTTCTTCAACAACAGAAAAAAATATGACACATACTGTTTTAAAATAGTTTCAAAGTGCTGACTCAACACAGTGGCTTTGAAAGTCCAAAATAAACAACACATTAATCTAGCAGATATGTAAATAAATAGCTTATTTGCCAATTAATCAGCACTAACTTCACAACATTAAAACTTTCATTATTTCCAGTCATTTCAGAATTTATCAGTTGTACAAAATAATTCCATGGATAATGTAGTTTATCACTTGGGCAGACATTATCCAAGCAACAGTATTCCAGCCTCCAAAATCCATAAATATTGCCACCCTTCCAGATGCTTGCACACAAGCCACATGGAATTCCATGTAATAACAAAACAATTTACTTGTTCCTGTGCTCTATAAGTGCAGCTGCTGTTATAATATGACTGCCTTACTCCATGTAAAAGGGTTAAAAACGCCAAATTTGTGACACTGCATTTGGAAGCTTCTGGGCACAAACATACTCATATTTTCAAATCTTCATTGTAATGACGTTTCAACAATACTTACTTCCATTTTCAAATTACTTTTGTACCTTCTCTTAATATGAGATACCAAATCCAGAATGCAAGACAAACTCCCAAATAAATTACACCTTCCAAAGAAAGACGGATTTCTCTGAATCCAAGGTAACCCCCTAAATAAGATGTCTCCTGAGAAAAATGTTTTTATATCACTTTCATACAACTAATACATGAAATGTGTCAGATTACAACTACCTTCACCAATTGGTGTTACTGTATCCACCTTTACTGCTGATAGAGTGCCCACCTTCACGATTGGTGCTTTAAAGTACAACGCTTGATTCTACCATCACATCCTGTTCCCTCTCATTCCACAAAACATCATCAGTGCCATCAAACGCATTAAATATGCTGCACTCTTTAGCCCACTTCCCAGTCACCTGTGGTGACATAAGCTGCCATGCCATAAAGATCTACTGACAAAGATGAGTCACATACAGTTTCTCCATTCTTCTAGCTAGGGTCTAAGCATGTTGCCCTTCCATAAGCCACTGACTATACAATTGTTTAGGCTGCTCTTTGAACGACCTCTTAACTACATCTCATCACCTGCCACAGTACAGTCATCCTTTCTGATATTATCACCAGCCATGCGTTTATTTACTTGATGGTAATCTATATTCCTGATGTTTACATGCTCCCTAAATGCATCCAACATCAACAAGCACCATTTTCTGAGAAGCACCTCTGGTCATCTGTTTCACACTACTGTCAACCAATCCTTAGTCCATTCATCTGTCATACAACTTCTAGATTGCTATCAGACAATAATTCCCCTATGCAATAGCTCCTTAGACATTGTTTTGTGATTTAGAATCACATCACATATGATAGTAACAAGCTACCATCTGCCAGTACTTAAATGGCCTAGGTGCGTCGGGACTGTGAGGTCCTGGACCCAAGTTCAATCTAATATAATCTAAAATCTGCCAATACTGCATCTATTCATTACCTGACGTCTCATCACCATATAATTTTCACCGATATAGTTTACAGTGTAATCTAACAGTATATTGAAGTTGAATGGGTTTTCACCAACACCTCTTATGTGGCTTGTGAAGTAATAATTAATTTTTTGAAGTCCAATCACATGTTGAAATGCAACAAGCTTCTTCACCGATCAGGAAAGCAGTAGATGTAATTTGACATATTTCATGTATTAACTGTATGAAATTGACACAAAAATATTTTTCTCAGGAAACATCTTACTGAGGGTGGGGGAGGGGAGGGTCATCATGGATTCAGAGAAATATATCTTTCCTCGGAAGATGTGATTTATTTGGGAGATTGTCGTGTATTGTGGTAAATATGATATCTCAAATTAAAAGGTACAAATGTGATTACAAGAGTGATGGATGTCAGTGTTGTAGAAATGTCATTACAATGCAGAGTTTTGAAAATAAAGAGTAGGTTTGTGCCCAGAATCTTCCAAATACAATATCAGATAAATGGCCTCTTTAAACCTTTTATGTTGGGAAAGGCAGTCATATCATAACATGAGTCATATTTATAGAGCACAGGAATGAGTTAACTTTGCTCTTATTACTGTATAAAATTCCATTTGACTTTTGTGCATATCAAATGATGTACTATGTTACCCAGGAATCTGGATTTTAATGTAACAGCTTAGTCAGTTCCTCCTTCAAGATAAATGTATGATTGTGCACCACAGTACAGACAAAAACTGCTGGTCAGCGACAGACAACCGCCTTGTTCTGCAGTATTCAGTTCCACGTTTATAAAGATTCCTCCGTAAACATTAATTGTGAAGCAAGAACATCTCTTAAATTGCAACAGGATCAAATCAATAATTTTTTAGCTTCCCAATCTTCAGTTCATTCTTCTGTGAGCCATTTGCAATTCAAATCTCTTGTTAAGCCTTACTCCACGAATTACCGTCCTGGTCTCTTCACGTATTCTTCTGTAAGGGAAAATAAAATAAAACATACAAAATTTGTTTTAATCCAATGAACAAAGTGTTTGGCACCATGACATCTCAGCCATTATAGTGATTAGGCTACAGGCTGGGTGACTGATGTGTTGGGATTCAATTCCTTGCACAGACAGGGGTGTTTCTCTTCACCCTAGCATCCAGACTGGTTATTGGGCTCACCCAGCCTATCTAGTGAGCCATGGGGGCTTTTACTGAGGTGATTAGGCAGCTGAGCTATTAAACTTATCACTCACCTTAATTCAGTGCAAAGGTTAAGAATGGAAGAGAGGTACACCTGTAGTCCCCAGCCAATCTTCATTAAGCAGTACAGTATTAAGTACCTTAACAACATAGGCTGAGCAGACATTATACAGCATATTACCCTTTTACATGGATTTCTGGTCCTACAGCTCTACTAGAGTGAAATCTCATTTTAATGTACACTTATTTACTTACTCCATGGAGCAGAGTCCTGCTTGAGAAGCTAACCGGTTCTCAGCTAGTCAAGAAATTCCTCACATTTTGTGGAAGACAAAGGCCCATTACCGCATTCACAGGTGCCCACCACCTGTCCCTATCCTGAAACAGCTCCATGGCCCCACATACCAGTTCTTGAAAATCCATCCTAATATTATCCTCCCATCTACACCTGGGTCTTCCATGTGGTCTCCTTCCCTCAGGTTTCCCCACCAAAGCCCTGTATACGCCTCTCCTCTCCACCATATATGCAACATGCCCCGCCCAGCTCATTGATCTTGATTTGATCACCTGAAAAATATTGGGTGAGGAGTATACATTATAAAGCTCCTCAATATGTAATCTTCTCCACTCCCCTGTTACCTCGTCCCTCTTAGGCCCAAATATTCTCCTCAAAACCCTATTTTCAAACACCCTCAGCCTATGTTCCTCCCTCAACGTGAGCAACCAAGTATCACACCCATACAGAACAACAGGCAAAATTATAGTTCTGTAAATCTTAATCTTTAAATTTTTGGACAGCAAACTGGAAGACAAAAGATTCTGCACTGAATGATAGCAAGCATTTCCTCGCTTCAACCTGCTCTTAATTTCATCCCAAATAGAATTTGATATGTTAAGGTTGTTTCCAAATATTTGAACTGTTCCACCCTTTCAAAGGAACTATTATGAATTTCTATACTGTGACTTCATCCTGCATCCTGATCTCAAGACATGGCCATGTACTCAGTTTTATCAGCATTTACTTCAAGTCTAATCTCCTTCAAGCATCTTCTAAAGCTTCTGCTTTTTTATAGTGTGTAAGCTTCTGCCCCATATACTAACATCATCTGCAAAAACCAGAAGCTGATGTGTGCCAATTAATTGCAAGCCATCCTGGTTTACCTGAACCCTCCTAACAGCATATGCTAAAGCAAAGGTGGAAAGTAATGGCAATAAAGCATCTCCTTGTTTCAAACCATTCCTATCAGGAAACATGTCAGACAAATGCTTGCCTAAGTAGACTCTGCTATAAGTTTCATTCACACAATTTTAGCAGCCTTACTAATTTCATGAGGATACAAAACTCAATGAGAATATTATACAAGACTTCCCACCTGACTGAATCATAAGCTTTCTTGAAGTCTATTAAGAGCTGATGCAATGCTTCATTGTATTCAAACCTCAAGACTAAATGAATTCATACAAGAGATGGCAAGCATTATTGCTGTGGGAACAAAGACCACTCTCATGCAAAGATACACCGCTCACAAAAAAATTAAATCAAATATTTCCTTTAAAAAAAAAAGAGAAAATTACTTATTTCAAATTCAATAAATCTGTTATTTCAAAGAAAGCATTCAGTCCATTCTGGTTATTTTGTTTCTGTAGAAGCATACAAGTTTTCTATATACAGTACACACTTGAAAATGATCATGGCCAAATATATGTCATCAGATCCTTGCTTTAGAGAAAGCAAAAAAATACAAAACTGAAGGCTGGAAATGAATTTTGGAACTTCCTAAACCAAACTACAGAAAAATATCATCTTTAAACTTACTGTATCTTTTGCGATGGTACTTTCTTCATAACCATTTCTTTAATATCATGTCGCTGAAATAGCTGTCTGTTGTATGCTCTTGTGTGCTGTAAGACATTCCTGTCTCCAGCAGGTCTCTGTGGAACACTCCCAGTTGTCTGGTAGGTAGGACGTACACTATTTTCTGCAACAGGAACATAAATACATTAATATTACTAGCAAGAAGTGGATTACTCAGCAGATTCTCAGTAATGCTACTGATATGATAATAACAAAGGAGAATTTATTCAGCACAACTATCTTTTTACTTTAAACACAACATCTGTTTTTACAACAGCTGAGAACATCATTCAACTTAAAGGGTCATCGTCAATAGGTGAAAGCCACATAAGATACAAAATAGGAAAGCAGCAAATGTTTGCTTTCTTGAAATAGAATTCTTCTTTACAAAGTTTTCTACATTTTTATGGTTCTTCTTCTTCTTCTTTATGTAGGGCTCCCGGTAGCTAATGCCCTGGATGTACTGCAGCCATGTGGCTTATTGTACTACCCTTAGATGTTCCAACTCTCACCACCAGTCATCTCC
>JGI24700J35501_10930309_pt1 | contig 12896 bp, 6 predicted proteins | sample TergutTh196P1_FD_35501 | JGI IMG/M metagenome (IMG submission 35501) | reverse complement strand
CCATTTTCTACAGAAAAACAAGCTGGCGAAAATCGCTTAGACACAGGTTTCAAAGTTTACCGGCTGGCGCAATCTAACTTTAAACCGGTTGAACCATATACCGGGTCAAACATCAAGGAACTGCCCGACTGGTTTTCCGGCAACCCGCTCATTGAAGGCTGGGAACCCCAGAACCTTCTAACGGAAGTCATGCTCAAAGAGGGCTTTCCGCTGGACAGCAGAATCATCTCTTTGACTCAATATAAAAAGAACAAAATATACGAAGTTTCCCATGAATTTTGCGGCCACTCCTTGGTCATTTGCCTCGATACCAATATCGCAAACGAAACAATCGAAAAACTGGATTTGGGAAACAGCAACATTTTTATCTGCCTTGACAGTGCCATAACGGATCAGGCAAAGGCACGGCTTGATGACAAAAAAGGCCGTTTGGTAGTAATTTAAGCGGAGGGAACAATGGCAAAAATAATCAAGTTTCAATTTGACAATGGACAGCCCCACCAAACAACAGCAATAAACAGCACCTTAAATCTGTTTAAGGGCTTTGAACTGCCGGACAGCGACTTTACCCTTGGCGACAATGTTCAGCACAACCGGGAACCCTGGTTTAAATTTGACGATGAACTTCTGCGCGAAAACTACGAGTCTGTAGTCGATGAAAACAATAAAAAACAAAACATCGACACTGCCAAACTGCCAATAATCCCAAACTGGAACGAAGCAAAATCTGACGGTTATATGTTACGCGATACAAAGTTTTCCGCCAGCACATTCAGCTATCCTGTTTTTACCCTAGAAATGGAAACAGGAACCGGGAAAACATACACCTATCTAAAAACCATGTTCGAGATGAAACAACAATACGGTTTTTCCAAATTCATTATCGTAGTTCCAAGTATTGCCATCTACGAAGGCACACTGCAAGCCCTACGCCAAACCAAAGACCATTTCCGGGAGTTTTACCGCAACGAAACAATCATACCGTTTGAATACAAACTAAACAATATCATCAAGTTTGCCACCTCCCAAAGCCTTTCTGCCATGATCATCACTATCGATAGTTTCAACAAAGCCGGAACAAACGTAATCTATCAACCTAACGACGGTTTCCCCGACGGCCTGCCCATAGAGTACATACAAAAAGTGCGGCCAATTTTAATCCTTGACGAAAACCAAAACTACGCATCCGAAAAATCAGAAGAAGCCCTAAGAACCCTAAAGCCATTGTTTGCCCTTAACTACAGTGCCACGCCCAAGAAAAACAAAGAAACAGGCCTAATCCCCGGCCTTATTTACAAAATTTCCCCCTTTGACGCTTTTAGAAATGACCTTGTAAAAAAAATAGAAGTGTTAGGTGTTACCGAATACGACAATGCCAACGATGACAGCCACAAAATGGAACTTGTCAAAACAAGCAACGATAAAGGCAACATTACCGCAGCCATGAAAGCCTATGCCCTTGTTGACGGCAAAAAAACATGGCATGAATTCAAGGTTAAAAAAGGCGATAAACTTTTTGAAAAAACACATAACCCGGACATGGAAAACTTCCAGATCGAAGAAATAAACATTGCACAAAATAAAGTTGTTTTTACAAACCAGAGTAGTCTTTTTGCCGGCAGTGCCACAGGAATTACTTTGTCGGAAAAAGAAATTCGCCGGGTTCAAATTGAAGAAGCAATCAGAGTACACATGGAAAAACAGCGTAGTCTTAGGGATCAAAATATAAAAGTTCTTACATTGTTTTTTATTGACTATGTGCCGCATTATCTTCCCAGCGAGGGTACAGAGCCATTTTTAAGAACCTATTTTGAAAATGCCTTTAACAAGCAAAAACGCTACGATGATTATTTCAAAAACATTGACGCAAAAGATGTCCACGACGGCTATTTTGCAAGAAAAAAAGACGGCAGTATTGTCGAAGGCTTTGATGAAATTTCATCAAAAGACCGGGAAGAAGCATGGAAAAAATCTTTTGAACGTATCATGAAGTCGAAAGAGCGCCTTCTTAGTTTTGATGACAAGGTTTGTTTCATCTTTGCTCACTCTGCCATCCGGGAAGGCTGGGACAATCCCAATGTTTTTAACATTTGCCTCTTAAAACAGCCCAATTACAAAACCGACAAGCAAAAAGATTCCCGGCGGCAGGAACTTGGCAGGGGTCTTCGCATTTGCGTTAACCAAGACGGCCAGCGTGTAGAAGATACAAGCAAGAACATTCTAACCGTTATCTGCCCGGAAGACTACAAGGATTATGTAAAGGGCCTTCAGTCCGAGTATATTGAAAGCGGCGATGTTGATTTGCCGCCTGCACCATCCAACTACAAAGCAAATGTCAGGCGTAATAACAAAGTTTATCATGACAAAGATTTTAGGAAATTCTGGAATGCCCTCTGCCGGGAAACATCGTACAATATTAACATTGATACCCCAAGCCTTATAAAAGAATGTGCAAGGGAGTTTAACGACAAGGTGGTTTTCCCGGAAACCAAAATTCAGGTAGCAAGGGGTAGCTATAATTTTTATCGTTATACGATTAGCTTGCTAGAAGTTAGGGCCCACCATGCCCACATAAAATTTACAGCGATTGACATTAATGGTAAAAAATATGAGTCTACTCGCAGGCTAAAACAAAATGATTCATTACACAAAAAAATACCGGATTCCTTCAAAGACATTCGGGAAAAAGATTTTACCGTAATAAAAATCAATGAAGCTGACCCTTCTGTTACCTTTAGCAACAGCGAAATCATAGGCAAAGACAATCCTTATTCATTCGACGGCAATCCAATCGACAGCCATAACCAAGAATACCGGCAGGCTGAACAGTCAACATACCCGGTAAAAGATTTTGTTTCAAGAACAGCTTCGGTTACAAGTCTTACTCGTCCAACGGTTCTTAAAATTTTTAACTCCATTCGAGACGAAAAAAAGGAGCAAATTCTAATTAACCCGGAAGGCTTTACAAGTGTTTTCATCCTGACCATTAGGGAGTTGCTTGCCGATCATGTTGCATCCAAAATTGAGTATGTTCTTAACAATGTCTACGAAAGTAAAACATATGCTTCTACAACCGTATCTGAACCAACTTTATTTACCTATGATATTCCCGATGAAGGCGAACAGCCAATGCTTGTTGCCGCTCAAGAAGAACCTTCTTATCTTGCAAATGTTCTTCTCGAAGATGACGAACTTGTAGATTATTTCCCAGAATTGATAAAATTCCCACAACGTGAATTAATCGACGGCTCCGAACACAGTCTTTATTCTAATATACAAACAGACTCAAACATAGAAGAAAGTTTTATCAAGAATGTGATACAGGCAGAGGACAAGCAAGGAAAAATATTCTGTTACTTTAAATTCCCTGCCAAATTCAAAATACACATCCCCAGAATTCTTGGGAATTTCTACAATCCCGATTGGGGCATTATTCGCAGTGATGACAAAGGAAACAAAAAAATCCAACTTGTGCGTGAAACCAAGGGAACGGAAGACACGGCGAAGCTCCGTTTTTCCAGCGAAGGCCGAAAAATCCAATGCGGTAAAAAACACTTTAAGGCGATCGGTATAAATTACCGCCATATAACCGATAAGACCCCCGGCTGGCATCATGATGAATAGAAGGGGGTCGCGGACACCCACCCGGAAATCGGCTTCTTTTTAGAGCCTTCCCGGTCCATTTGCCCCAAAAGCACCTTGAAACAAATACCAATTCGTGGTAAACTTTCTCTATGAAGGCCAATATCAGCATTTTATGCGGCAATGCCGCCGATGAAAAAGAATTATACTGGGAGCCGTTGTCTCTAGGTTTTGGTGCATAATGAAGAAGCGAGCAAAAGTATCGTTAAAAGAATATAAATCCCTTTTGCCCTATTTTGCGACTTATCGCAAAAGATACATCTTGGGATTGCTCTGTTTAATCGCTGTAGATGCGGCGCAAATAGCCATCCCGCAATTTTTGCGAGTGGCAGTGGACATGATAAGCTCTGGCGACTTTGAATTGCGTAATATTGTTGTTATTTCACTTTGGATGTTGCTCATTATGGCAATGGTTAGCGTTGGACGTTTTTGCTGGCGTTATTTTATCCACGGTTCGTCTAGGCGCATAGAAACTGAATTACGCGAAACATTTTTTGAGCATTTGTCGAAACTGTCTTGGGATTTTTATCAAAAAAATAAAATCGGCGATTTAATGGCTCGCTCCATAAACGATTTGAGCGCGGTTCGCATGGCAATTGGCATGGGCATGGTCGCCATGTTCGATTTTATTTTTATGGCAAGCGCAATTTTGATAATACTTTTTATCCAAGATGCCTACTCCGCAAGTTTTGCCGTTTTGCCTCTGCCGCTTATAACTGCCATGATCCTCCTTTTTGGTGGCGTGGTTTCCAAAAGATACCAACAGGCGCACGAAGCCTATTCCCGAATGAGCGATACTGCGCAGGAAACCTTTGCAGGCATAAGGGTAATAAAATCTTTTGTCAAAGAACGCTGGTTTATAAAAAAATTCTCGGATACAAATGACGACTATCGCAAAGCCAACATGGAATTGACAAGGCTTTACGGTTTTTTCTTTCCCATTGTTACTTTTTTGTCAGAAATTACCATACTTATAATGCTTATAATTGGCGGCAGGCGAGTAATTATGGGGCTTATGACACCCGGCAGCCTTGTCGCAATGTTTCGTTACCTAACAATGTTAATCTGGCCTCTTATGGGTGCGGGTTTTACAGTGAGCATGATCCAACGTGGTGCTGTAAGTCTTGGCAGAATAAACGAAATACTAAAAACAAAGCCCTCTATTGCAGAGCCGGAAAATGCACAAACAGCGTTTGTGGCAGAAATACCAGATGCGGCTGACACCGTGCCGGCACTGGAAGTGTCGAATTTGAGTTTTGCCTACAACGACGGTGGCAATACCTGCTTGGATAACATTAGCTTTAAACTAAAGCGCGGCGAATGGCTTGGCATAATGGGTCGCACGGGTTGCGGGAAATCCACGCTTGTTAAAACTTTTATGCGAATGTTAGACCCCCCGGCAGGCTCCGTGCGTGTTTTCGGGCTTAATGTGCGCCAATGGCCGCTGGAAGAATTGCGAAAACTTTTTGCGGTAAGCCCGCAGGACAACTATCTTTTTTCGGATTCAATAGAAAACAATATTGCATACGCCCTTCAAGACCCGGACTTAAACCTTGTTGACAAAGCGATAGAATCTTCCAGCCTGAAAAAAGATTTGGAGCATTTTGCAAACGGCATAAAAACGCTAATAGGCGAGCGGGGTTTAACCCTTTCTGGCGGGCAGAAACAGCGGGTGGCTATTGCGCGGGCTTTAATTTTAGACAGTGAGTTTCTTGTTTTGGATGATTCCCTTTCTGCGGTTGACAATGAAACCGAACAAAACATTTTGCAGTCGCTGCAAAAAGCGCGAAAAGGAAAAACCACCATTATTATTTCCCACCGTGTTTCGACATTGCGTTATGCGAATAAAGTTTTGGTTTTAGACAAGGGGAAAGTGTGCGAGTGGGGAAGCCCCGATGAATTAGCTGCCGGGAACCCCGACGGTTATTATGCACGCATGGCCGCCTTTCAACGGCTGGAATCGTAAAAAAGGAAGCAAAAGGACGCAAATGCCAGATTATTTTGAAACCGACAGTATTACAAAAGAATACGACAGTGTTCTTGCCCGCCGCATCCTTTCTTACCTGAAAAAGTACCGGCTTTTGCTTGCCATTACAATAACGGCCTTGCTTATTTCCACGTTAGGTGAATTGTTTGTTCCGATTTTGAAACAGCGAATTATCGACAGGGATATTCTTGCCCGTTTTCTTGCATTTAACACCCGGCGCTTTGCAGAGGAAAAAGAAAACCTTTCCAACAATGCCAGGGATTCTTTTCTGGAATTGACAGCCTTGCCCGGTGCTTTGCGGGTTGGATATTTTGTTTTTGTCCCGCAAGACCACCGCACGGTTTTAGGGGGCGGGGCAGAGGAAGAGTTAAGGGAAAAAAACATACTGGATGCCGACAATTGGTATGCCTTCCCCTATGTGCAAGGCAGCCCGCAGGTGGCACTTGCACAAAATCATCCTGCTCTTTTTTATTTTGACAATGGAATCAATGGCGAGGGCGTGGCTGGTGTGGCAATTAGAAACCAAGCCCTTTATTCCTTGAACATTAGCGACATTCTTGTTGTTAGGCAAAATGATATTGATTCCCTTACTCGTGCAGGTTTTTTGTTGCTTGCAGTTTTGGCCGTTATTTTCTTTTTTACGTTTTTTCAAACATGGTGTGCAAACCTGATCAGCCAGCGAATAATGAAAGACATGAGGCTTGGGCTTTTTAGCAAAACCATTTCGCAGTCAACAGCTTTTCTTTCCCGGCACCCTGTGGGAAGGCTCGTTACGCGAATGACAGGCGACGTGGAAACAATGGACGAGTTTTTTACAACGGTATTTTTTGCTTTTATAAAAGATATTTCGATAATGAGCGGGACTCTTATCACCCTGTTTATTCTTTCGCCGCAAATGGCTACAGCCGTATTGCTAACCCTGCCGCCTGTTTTTGCCCTTACTATTTTAAGCCGGGTTAAAGCGCGGGATGCCTTTAGAAAACAGCGAATGGCTTCATCGAAAGTTTATTCTTATCTTTCCGAGCGGCTTTCTGGGATACAGGTTGTGCAGCTTTTCCGCCAAGAAAAAAAGAGTTCGCAGGAATTTTCCAAACACAACCGGGAACTTCTTGATGCAAACCTTGGCGAAATGTATGTTTTTGCGTCATTTCGCCCGGCCGTGGAATGGCTTGCAACTTTTACCGCCGCTGTTGTCATTGTTTTGGGCAGTCAAATGGTGTTATCCCTTTCGCTTTCGCTCGGTGTGCTTATCGCCTTTATTAGCCTTGTGCAAATGTTTTATATGCCGGTAGTGGACATTGCAGAAAAGTACACGCTGTTACAGTCGGCAATGGCCGGCGGCGAAAAAGTGTTTCAGCTAATGGATACAAATGAACAAATTGCCGATACTGGAACGCATTCAATAAAGAGGGGCGATGGGGAATCTGCAAGGGGGCAGATCGAGTTTGACAATGTTCGCTTTGCCTACAAAGAAGGCGAAGATGTTTTGAAAGGGCTTAACTTTACGATAAAACCGGGGCAAACGGTCGCCATTGTTGGTTACACAGGTTCGGGGAAAACTACGATTATAAATGTTTTATCCCGGCTTTGGGACATAGATTCCGGGCAGATTCTTCTAGACGGCATACCGATTAAAAACATTCCCCTTGAACAATTGCGCAGTGCCGTAATGCCTGTTTTACAAGATGTGTTTTTGTTTTCTGGCACTGTAGAAGAAAATATCAGTCTTGGCCTTGACGTATCGCAGGAGGAAATAATTCAGGCGGCAAAAGCGGTGAATGCCCACGAATTTATTTCTAGGCTGGAAAATGGCTACAAAACAATGCTTTCCGAGGGGGCGACAAACATTTCGCTAGGCCAGCGTCAATTGATAAGTTTCGCACGGGTCATTGCGCATAACCCCAGCGTGGTGATTCTTGACGAGGCGACTAGTTCCGTTGACACCGAAACAGAACATCTTATCCAGCTTGGCATGAAAAAGATTTTGGCCGGCAGGACATCTTTTGTTATTGCCCACAGGCTTTCAACAATAAAAAACGCGGATCGTATTTTGGTTCTTTCTGGCGGGCTTTTTGTGGAAGAAGGCACTCACGAAGAGCTTATTGCGCAAAACGGCTTGTACGCCAAATTGTACCGGCTACAGTACGACCAAAGATAGAAATTGCTTGGGAAGAAAGATTTTTGAACAAGGCTATTATTTCTCCAATAAATACAGGTATTCAGTAACGTGAATATTACGCTCGCCGTTTTCGGCAAGGTTTGTAAAATTGCGACAACCGCGAAATGTATTGTATGATGTTTCTAACACTTGAACTTTTCCGATTTTTTTCAACATATTTTTCATTTCATCAAGGGAAATAAAACCTTCTGAATTGAACGAAATCAGAATAAACTTCGCTTTAATACTTTCTACCAATTCACATAATGCAGAGTAAGCGTATTGTTTTTTGTTGTATAAAGAGCGGTTCCAACTGTTCGGTATTCCAGAAACATTGCTGATATTTTCTGGAAATTTATTTTCGAGTATCAAGTTAAGCATAAAATAGTTTGAACCGTATGGATGCTGGTTATAAGGCGGGTCTAAATATGCCAAATCTACTTCCGGCACTTCTTTTACAATTTGGTTTGAATCGCCATTGTATACAGTGTAATTACAATTAAAGTTGCTGAATACAGGAAAAGGCAAAACAATGTTACCCTTTATGCGAAACAGAGCATCTCTGTTACTGCCGCCAAATTGCCCAAGCCCTGTTTCTTTATTTTTATGAAACCCTTTGAATACACCAGAAGTATTTGCATGAATAGATGCTTTTGCAATTAAGGGGGCAAGAAAGTATTTTTGGTATTGCGGCGGAACAAACTCAATATAACTGCGCATTGTATCAATATACATTGCGTTCCGGCGTGTATAAAAAACGCGTTCATTTTTTTTTATATCGTTATCGTTCTTTGGAGAATACAGTGTCGTAATTATGCCTTTTTTCAGCGGGTGGCTTTCTATATTTGCAAGAAGGCCATTGTATAAATCTTTTAAGACTGGCATATCTACTTCATCTTTGTTAGATAAATAACACTCGCCGGTAACAGCGGCATATTTTTCTAAATCATTAACCAGAAGCGAATTTGAAAATTGTTTGAAATGACGGGCTACAATGCCTGTTCCGGTGAAGACATCAAAAATATCCAGTTTTTCCTTATTAAGGCGTTTTTGTACATTTTGAATGCCCTGCGTAATAAACCCCAAGAGTGCGCGTTTATTTCCTATGTAGGTGATTATCTGTTGCGTTAAGAAATCCCGGTTCTCATAAAAATCCTCAAATGGCTCGTTGTACAGCCCTTTGCTTGAGGTATCTAAACCATGAAGCTTTTTGCTATTTAAAGGTGCTGGTTTCAACATATACCTATTGTATCAATCTTTTAAGCGGGCTGTACAGTAGGGCTGGCTAAGCTCCTTTGTCTTCATGCGCCTAGTCGGGGTATTTCGCTCGGCTAGGCTTGAGCCTTTGAACTAGGGGTGCATACCGCTAGGCGGCCGCATGGCCGCCCATCACTCCCTCTCGGTGCGCGGCCTTAAGGCCGGACAAGCCGGACACCCAGGTTGTGGTACCGGAATAACGGGTTGGCGAAGTTGCGGAAAGCCGACCGGGCACTCTGTTCCCAATTGTACCAGCCACCGCCGCGAAGCACGCGGAATGACCCAGAGGACGCCCCAGCGGGGTCGGTCTGCGCTTGGGCGGGGTACGTTCCAAACCAGTCCCACACCCACTCCCACACGTTCCCGTGAATGTCGTGCAAGCCCCATGAGTTGGGCTGTTTCAAACCGACTTCCCGCGTCATGCCGCCCGAGTTGCCCCCAAACCAGGCTATGTTGCCAAAAGCGGCCGCGTTGTTCCCATTGCTGAACGCCGTCGTAGTCCCGGCCCGCGCCGCGTACTCCCACTGCGCCTCCGTCGGCAAACGCCATCCGTTAGACCCCGGCACTATCTCCACCACGTCCCAAAACGCGTTGTTCTCAGGCGTCGGCACGGGGCCCCAGTCGTCCGGGTTCGTGCTCCCAAACAACCGGTACGCCGGGCTTAACCCATCCATTATGCTCAAGCGGTTGGCGAACACAAGCGCGTCATACCAGTTTACCCTCTCCACCGGCCGCCTTCCCTGCGTTTCTCCGGCGACGGGGTTGTCTTGAAAATGGCTGGGGTTGCTCCCCATTACCCGCGTCCATTGTTCCTGCGTTATCTGGTACACGCCCATCCAGAAACCCTGGCTGATCGTTACCTGCCGCTGGGGGCCTTCATGTTCCCGCCTGTTGTCTGCCTCATCCTCCGGGCTGCCCATTGTGAATGTGCCGGCGGGTATCCACACACGGGCTACCCCGCTTTCCAGCTCCATGCGGTCGCCGGAGCCGGCCCAATTGCTTGCGCCGCCAACACGGGTGGGCGTGTTGCGGCTTGCAGTGTCGCCAAGCCCAAGCTGGCCGAATTCGTTGTTTCCCCAGACCCACAATTCGCCGCTTGTAGTTATAGCCACGGTATGGTTCCAGCCTGCGGACACGGATGCCCAATTGCTCGCGCTGCCTACGCGGGTTGGCGCGTTGCGGTTTGCAGTGTCGCCAAGCCCAAGCCGGCCTTCCCAGTTACTGCCCCAAGCCCACAATTCGCCGTTTGTAGTTACGGCCAGGGTATACGAACTGCCTGCGGACACGGATGCCCAGTTGCTCGCGCTGCCTACGCGGGTTGGCGTGTTGCGGTGTACAGTGTCGCCAAGCCCAAGCTGGCCGGAAGCGTTGCCTCCCCAAGCCCACAGTTCGCCGGTTGTAGTTATGGCCATGGTATGATCATCGTCTGCGGACACGGATGCCCAGTTGCTCGCGTTGCCTACGCGGGTTGGCGTGTTGCGGTGTACGGTGTCGCCAAGACCAAGCTGGCCTCTCCAGTTATCGCCCCAAGCCCACAATTCGCCGTTTGTAGTTACGGCCAGGGTATACGAACTGCCTGCGGACACGGATGCCCAGTTGCTCGCGCTGCCTACGCGCTCTGGCGTGTCGCGGTTTGCAGTGTCAGCAAGCCCAAGCTGGCCGACTTGGTTCCTGCCCCAAGCCCACAATTCGCCGCTTGTAGTTATGGCCACGGTATGCGCAAAGCCTACGGACACGGATGCCCAGTTGCTCGCGCTGTCTACGCGGGTTGGCGCGTTGCGGCTTGCAGTGTCGCCAAGCCCAAGCTGGCCGTGTAAGTTCAATCCCCAGGCCCACAATTCGCCGGTTGTAGTTATGGCCAGGGTATGCGAACTTGCCCAGTCGCGGTCGCCGGCTGCCAGGTTGCTGGAGCTGCTTGCCCAGTTGCTCGCGTCGCCTACGCGCCTTGGCGTGTTTCGGTGTACGGTGTCGCCAAGACCAAGCCCGCCGTCCCAGTTAGCGCCCCAAGCCCACAATTCGCCGTTTGTAGTTATTGCTATGGTATTCACATAGCCTGCGGACACGGATGCCCAGTTGCCCGCGCCGGTGTTCGCGTTTCTTGCATGGGCGGGGGCACTCTGATTTGCGTTATCCTCAAGCTCAAGATGGCCGTCTTCGTTGTCTTCCCAAGCCAACAGTTCGCTGTCTGCGGTTACTGCCCCAGAGTGCTCTGTGTCCGTGTAATGCTGATGATTTTCTCTTTCACAACCGCTTGCCAAAAAAAGCATGGCGGCTGTAAAACCGGCAATTGCAAATCGTAGTTTTGCGTTTTTCTTCATATTAAAGCTCCTTTGTCTTTATGTGCCTAATTGTGGCCGCCTAGTTGCTCGCGCCGGCAGCGGCCCAATTGTTCGTTTCCCCTATGCGGACTGGCGCGTTTCTACCGAACCCCCCAGCGCCATTCCCAAGTTGACCGTATCGGTTCCTTCCCCAAGCCCACAATTCGCCGCTTGTAGTTATGGCCACGGTATGCCAACTGCCTGCGGACACGGCTGCCCAGTTGCTGGCATTGCCTACGCGGGTTGGCGTGTCGCGGGTTACAGTGTCGCCAAGCCCAAGCAGGCCGTCCCGGTTCCAGCCCCAAGCCCAAAGTTCACCCTCTGTCGTTATGGCCACGGTGTGCCTATTGCCTGCGGCTACGGCCGCCCAGTTGCTGGCACTGTCTACGCGGACGGGCGTACTCCGATTTACGTTGTCGCCAAGTCCAAGCTGGCCGTCCCGGTTGCTGCCCCAAGCCCACAGTTCACCTTCTGTCGTTATGGCCAAGGTGTGGTTACCACCTGCGGCTACGGCCGCCCAGTTGCTCGCGTCGCCAAGGCGGGTGGGCGCATTGCGGTTTGTGTTGTCGTCAAGCCCAAGCTGGCCGGCATCGTTCCTTCCCCAAGCCCACAGTTCGCCGTCTGTCGTTACTGCTAGGGTGTGCAAAGAACCTGTACTCACGGCCGCCCAATTAGCGGCACTGCCAATACGGGTTGGCGCGTTGCGGTTTCTTCTGTCGCCAAGACCAAGCCGGCCGTCTTCGTTCCTTCCCCAAGCCCACAGTTCGCCGCTTGTCGTTAGTGCTACGGTGTGCTGAAACGCTACGGACACGGATGCCCAGTTGCTCGCGTTTCCCACGCGTGCAGGCGCACCTCGATTTCTGTTGTCGCCAAGCCCAAGCTGGCCGTTCCAGTTATTGCCCCAAGCCCACAGTTCGCCGTCTGCGGTTACTGCCGCAGAGTGTCCTGCCTCTAGATGAGGGGGTCCTGCATGGAATAATCTTGGACAGCCGCTTGCCAAAAAAAGCATGGCGACTGTGAAACCGGCAATCGCAAATCGTAGTTTTGCGTTTTTCTTCATATTAAATCTCCTTTGTCTTCATGCGCCTAGCGCATAGTGTTCTGCAAAGTGCCACGCACAGTGCTCTGTGTCCGTGTAATGCTGGTGATTTGCTCTTTCGCAACCGCTTGCAACCGGTGAGCGTTGTCGCCAAGACCAAGTTGCCCCCAGTTATTGTTGCCCCAAGCCCAAAGCTCGCCGTTTGTAGTTAGTGCTACGATGTGCGCACTCCCTGCGGTTACGGCCACCCAGTTGTTCGCATCGCCAACGCGGACAGACCCGCCCCCTAACCGAAGCTCGCCGTCTGTTGTTAGTCTTACTTGGTGGAAAAGGTTTATCGCGATGCCTGCCCAATGGCTCTCTTCGCCAACGCGGGCAGGCGTATTCCAGCCCCCATCCCCAAGCCCAAAGGTGGTTCTATTGTTCGCGCCCCAAGCCCACAACTCGCCGTCCGTCGTTATTGCCACACCTTCCGTGTTTGCGTAAACAGCGGCC
>JGI24700J35501_10930310_pt1 | contig 12898 bp, 12 predicted proteins | sample TergutTh196P1_FD_35501 | JGI IMG/M metagenome (IMG submission 35501) | reverse complement strand
CCAGCCCCCACACCCCCGCCACTTTGTAAAGTGGACAAACTTTAAATTTTGTTTGGTTAAGGGGAGCGGTTTTGTGTTTTTGGCTATTTTCCGCTACGTTGGCTACTTTCCGCCACGTTTGCGGACTATGTATTTGTTGGTGGATTTGTTTTTCTTGCGGGTCTTGTAACCTAGAGCTGGTTTGCCCCATGGTGTGCTGGGGGCTGGTCTGCCTATCGGGGCTCTGCCCTCGCCGCCGCCATGCGGGTGATCGTTCGGATTCATTACAGAACCACGGACTGTCGGACGTATGCCCATGTGGCGTTTTCTGCCCGCTTTGCCTATGTTTATAAGCTCGTTGTCAAGATTGGAAACCTGCCCTATCGTGGCACGGCAATTCACTGGCACGAAACGCATCTCGTTTGATGGTAAACGGACGGTTGCGTATTTTTCGTCCTTTGCCATAAGCTGGGCAACATTGCCCGCCGAACGCACCATTTGCGCACCTTTGCCTGGTTTCATCTCAATATTATGTATCTCCGTCCCGACTGGTATCGACTTCATCGGGAGCGTATTGCCTATGCGTATCTCGGCGTTTGCACCGTTCATCAGCATATCGTTTACCTTTAATCCGTGCGGGGCAATGATGTAACTCTTATGCCCGTCCGTATAGTGGAGCAGGGCAATATATGCCGTGCGGTTGGGATCGTACTCGATAGCCGCAACCTTGGCAAATACATCGTCTTTGTAACGCTTAAAATCCACCAAACGGTATTTTATTTTCGACCCGCCGCCTCTGTGTCTTACGGTAATCTTGCCCTGCCCGTTCCGCCCTGAATGTTTTTTCAAATGCACCGTTAGGCTTTTTTCGGGCGTTTTTTTTGTAATTTCAGCAAAATCCGACGCTGTCATCTGACGGCGAGACGGTGTGTAAGGTCTGTATCTTCTAATGCCCAATAAAATCAACTCCTTCTTTATTAAACCGTGGGAACTCTGCCCCACACCCCGCTGCTACTCGCAACGGCTAAACGATGTCCGCTGGACACGCCGCAGGGGCGTACCCCCAAACCCGCTCGTTTGTAATGTTTCAACTTGTTTGGGGTATCAATCGTTTCCTGTATACGTTAGGTCAGCTAAATCATCGTCAGTAATTTCGATGTTTAATTTGTTTAAGCCGATGTCTGGGGTAAGCTCCAATTTTCCCATATAAACGCCGTCTTCGTACAGGTCTTTTTTCTGTTCCCTCACAATCGTCCCCTCCTACCCTATGGTAAATTGTAGTAATCGTTTTACTATCCGCAGTTGATGCCGCAATTGCCTTTTTATTAACGACTGTCTTGTTGATCGCATATTTGCGGCGTTGTCTGTGTTTCGGGTGGGCTAGCATTGTTTTTACCTCATACGATTTCGAAAATAGCTTTTTGCGTTCCGCCAACATTTCAGCCTGCGATACGAAAATTTTACATTCTTCATCTTCCTCAATATCGGCTAACATTTGCAAATCTATTTCGTCAGGCTCTACTTCGGGTATTTCTTCCCAATTTGTAATCATATCACAATTCCTACCCCTCAATCCAAAATCCTAACAAAAAATTAAATTTTGTCTGGAGACAGTCCAGTGAACTGTCGAGTTTCAAAGTGGCGGGGTGCAGGGCAGAACCCCACAGTTTTGTTTTTACAAACCTGGGAACAAATCAATCGTGTTACTATCCGCAGTCAGAGCAACAATCGCCTTTTTCTTAACAGCCGTCTTGCCAGCCGCATAACCTCGGCGTTGCCGGCGTTTCGGATGCGTCCGCATGGTGTTCACTTTTGCCACCTTTACACCCGAAAACAGCTTTTCAACCGCCTCTTTTATCTGATTCTTTGTCGCCTTGGGGTGTACGTAAAATGTGTATTTGTTCGTCTCCGACAGGCTCATGCTCTTCTCGGTCATCAGCGGTTTTGTGATGATGTCATAATATTTTAAGTCTGCCATTAGGAATACACCTCCTCGAGTTTTGCAACTGCCTCTTTCGTAACGGCGAATTTATCGTATTTTAGAATATCATATACGTTAATCGTGTTCACGGCGGCTGTTTTTATCGTTGATATGTTCCGTGCCGATAACATGGCGTTTGTGTCCGAATGGTCAACTACAAACAATCCGCTCGTAATGTCCAAATTAGCACAGACCTTCGCCATCTCCTTTGTCTTTATCTCGGGAAAAGCTAGATTTTCCAATACAATCAACTTGCTCGCCAATACCTTCGACGATAACGCAGATTTTAGGGCAAGCCGTTTTTGTTTCTTGTTCAATTTAATTGAATAATCCCGAGCTTTCGGTGCAAATACAACACCGCCGCCCGTCCATTGCGGAGAACGGGTAGAACCCTGTCTCGCACGTCCGCTGCCTTTCTGCCGCCACGGCTTGCGACCGCCGCCACGTACTTCTGCCCGTGTCTTTGTGCCTTTTGTGCCTTGCCGTTGATTGGCTAAATATTGCACTACCGACATATGTACGGCGTGTTCGTTAGGCTTGACTGCGAAAATTGCGTCCGACAAGTCAATGGTGCCAGTTTCTTCGCCTTTCATATTGTAAACGGCTACAGTAGCCATGTGTCCTCACTCCTTGCCTCTATTATCTCTTTTTTACCGTATTCTTAATGAATAACAGTGCATTTTTCGCACCAGGTATCGGACCCTTAACAAAAAGTAGATTTTTTTCGCCGTCCGCTCTTATCACTTCAATGTTCTGTATCGAAACCCTTTTCGCTCCCATATGACCAGGCATTTTCTTGCCCTTTTTAACGCTGCCGGGTGTTGTGCCAGGCCCCATCGAACCCAATCCACGGTGATATTTCGATCCGTGCGTCATCGGTCCGCGATGTTGCCCGTGGCGTTTTATCGCACCCTGATAACCTTTACCCTTGCCAATACCGCTAATATCGACAAAATCGCCCGCCGCAAAAATATCGGCTGTGATTTTTGCACCCACGTCAAACTGGTCGGTGTTTGTTAGCTTAAATTCCCGCAAAACCTTATTTAATGCAGGTTTGGACTCGCCGAGCCTTGCCTTAAAATGCCCGATAAGGGGCTTGTTGGCGTGTTTTTCCTTTAATGTGCCGAAACCTACTTGAATAGCACTGTATCCATCGACCTCGACTGTTTTCTTTTGAATAACGGTGCAAGGCCCCGCCTCGAGTACAGTTATTGGGATAACTGCCCCGTTTTCCGCAAATATTTGTGTCATGCCCAGTTTACGGGCTAAAATTGCTTTTTCCATAATTCTACCGATTTTTGTTGCCCTCGGCTACCTCCAATCCTATAAAATTTTTAATGTAATATCCACGCCGTCAGGCAAATCGAGCCTTGTCAGCACGTCAACGGTTTTTGGGGACGGGGACATGATGTCAATCAGGCGTTTATGTGTCCGCATTTCAAATTGTTCCCTAGAATCCTTGTATTTATGCACCGCACGTAATATAGTAACCACTTCTTTTTTAGTCGGGAGCGGTATCGGACCCGAGATTTTCGCACCCGTCCGCTTTGCCGCCTCGATTATCAGCGTAACCGAATGGTCGATGAGCTTGTGGTCATACGCTTTCAAGTTGATTCTAATTTTTTGGTTATCCATAAAAAATGTTCCTCCTTTTCGCAGGTTAATAGCGATTAGTCGAAACTGTACATTTGAACGGACACGTTAAAGTCGATACCGTCTTAGGCAACTGCCATCATAAAAATAATGCGTATTGCCTAACAATAATATACAGTGACCTCTCGCCCAGCTCGCTGGCTGTACAATCGCTAACAGAAAAACCCACCTGTTTATCGCTAAACAGGGGCAACCTTCCGCTTCACAGCTTCAGATGTCACGACACTAATTTCATTGTATCACAGCTTTTTTGAAAATGCAAACTTTTTTTGAAAAAAATTTGAAAAAATTTTTTAGGCGGGTGCGAAACACGATTTTTTGCCTAAAACATCAGCTTATTCTAATTGAAAAAATTTATCTTGCGGCTGTTATCTTGCGGCTAAAATAAAAAATACAAAAATGCGGGCCTGGGATGCACACCCCCAACGGGGTGTGGGGGTGTCAAGCCCCACGATTTTATGACACGTCGTTACTGTTTTAGTGCTTCTACCTTGTCCAGTTTTTCCCAAGGCAAATCCAAATCTAATCTGCCAAAATGCCCATATGCTGCCACTTGTTTGTATATCGGACGTAACAAATCAAGTTGCTTGATAATGGCTTGAGGCCGAAGGTCGAAATTCTTGTTTATAAGCTCCTCTATTTTTCCCTCTGGTATTTTGGCAGTTCCACGGGTATCGACAGCGACAGAAGTCGGCTCCGCTACGCCGATGGCGTAAGAAATAGCCAACTGACAGCAGTCCGCAAGCCCAGCTGCTACCACGTTTTTAGCAATATACCTAGCCATATAAGCTGCCGAACGATCGACTTTTGTTGGATCTTTGCCCGAAAACGCACCTCCGCCATGAGTCGCATAACCACCGTAAGTATCAACTATAATCTTTCGCCCCGTCAGCCCGCAATCGCCCACAGGCCCGCCTATAACAAAACGCCCCGTCGGATTGACGTAAATTTTTGAACTTGCCGAAATCAAATTTTCAGGGATAACGGCGTTTATAACGTGTTTTTGTATATCCTGCTTTATCGTTTCTTGACTCACGTCGGCACTATGTTGAGTAGATACCACGACAGCCGTAACGCCTACCGCCTTGCCATCCTTGTATTCAACGCTAACCTGCGCCTTTCCATCGGGACGTAAATAGGGCAAAACGCCATTTTTACGAATTTCCGATAGACGGCGTGTCAGTTTATGGGCAAGGGTAATGGGCAAAGGCATAAGCTCTTCCGTTTCATTGCAAGCAAAGCCAAACATCATTCCTTGATCCCCTGCACCGTCCTGATCCACACCCATAGCAATATCGGGCGATTGCGTACCGACCGATACAAGCACGGCACATGAATTGCCGTCAAAGCCAAAATCTCCGCCCGAATAACCTATATCCAAGATGGTTTTCCGTGCTATATTGGCTATATCCACATAGCAATTTGTTGTTATTTCGCCGCTTACAAGCACTAAGCCCGTACTGGCAAGCGATTCGCAGGCAACTCTAGCTCGTGGATCTTTTGCCAAAATTTCGTCTAAAATAGCATCTGATATTTGATCGCATATTTTGTCAGGATGCCCTTCTGTTACTGATTCTGATGTAAATAATCTCATTTTTTCTCTCCTTTTAACAGTATTCTGTCTCGAACCCCGCTATTTTGCGGTGTTTGCTGCTTTTACAGCGTTTTTCGGCGTTTTTACGCCAATTAATAAACCCCTCATCAGGGGTTTAAATAATATTTTATCTTCCAGTAAAAACTGGGGGAATTGGCACCTTATTTAAAAAATCGGTTGCCGGGTTTCGCAGGGCCCTGATCCCTCCACCACTCTTGATAAAATATTTGTTTTTGGCTTTTTTGCCATTGCAATCATTATAACTCATAATTTCAAACATTGCAAATAAATTTTTATTGGCTTGATTTTATCCTGGTAGGGGCGGATAATACTCGCCCGCAAACTGGCGAGAACGACCACGGGCGGATTCTATCCGCCCCTACGAATAAAATAACGAGGCTGCTAGTCATGTTAGTCGGGTGCGAAATTTTAATTTTTTTAGAACCACCCTACAGCAAAACCGATTCTACACGGTTTCTGCCATTTTCTTTGGCCTTGTATAGCATTTTATCTACCTCGTAACAAAAATTTTCGGGTTTATCACTGTCGGTAGGGTAGATGGTGCCAACGCCCAAACTAATTGTAACTTGGGTAAATTTCTCATCCTCGTACTCAATAGGCTTCGTCTCAACATTTTTACGTAGGCGTTCGGCTATTGCCTCGGCTGAAGCGAGTGCCGAATTGGGCAATATGACGGCAAATTCTTCGCCCCCCCATCTAAATACCAAATCGATGTCCCTTAATTGGAGTACATCTGCTACCATTTTTAGGCATTTGTCGCCCCCGAGATGCCCGAAAGTATCGTTGAAAACCTTGAATTTGTCAATGTCAAGCATTATCATGCTAATGCACTGACCGTTTTCTATGGACTTCTCCCATTCTGTTTTTAGGGTGTGGTTAAAGCTGTGGCGATTTTGTAAGCCCGTTAGGCTGTCAAGCATCGTCGAACGCTCAATTATACGCATCTGTTCGATTAGCTTTAGGTGCAAGCCCACCCGCAGGCGGACAATCTCATCCGAAAAAGGCTTGGTTATATAATCAACCGCACCCACGGATAATCCTTTTATCTCGCCCTCCACTGTGTCCATTGAGGTCGTGAAAATCACGGGAATATTCTTTGTTTTTTCAAGCAACTTTAATTCTTCCAACACCTCAAAACCGGACATATCTTCCATGACTATGTCCAGCAAAATCAGGTCGATGTCATGCTTTTCAGCAAGCTCTATGCCCTTTTTGCCATTTGTCGCCACCTTTAAATCGTATAATGGGGCGAGAATTCGACTAAGTACACGTATTTGCATGGGTGTGTCGTCAACTATTAAGATATTGTGTTTCTTTTGTTCATGGCTCATGCTGCTATCTCCTTTAATATTTTTAATGTTGTGAGTGCCGCATCGAAATCATAATTTTCTATTTGTCTAAGCATAACCGCAGCCTGCGGCCAGCCGTTAAGCTCCGTTGCCGTTGTTAATGAAGCCGTGCTACTTTCATTTAATAGGGTTTCTAAATCATTCAGTATCGACAAAATATCGGCGGTTGGGGCAGCGGTCTCTTGCAAATCCTCGAGGGGTATGGATTTTATGGTCTCTGCAAGCCGCCGTTCTAAGGCTTTTAGTAGATTAGTTATCTTCAAGCTCTCATTTTCATCCTCACTAAACGTGTTGCGTTCAAAGATGGTTTCAAGCTGCCCTGCTACCTCCGCTAAATCGTTCTTGCCGATGGTGCGTGCAAGACCTTTTAATGTATGTACGGAACGCCGACAAGCGGTAATATCGTTCTCTTCGAGTGCTGTCCTAATGCTCGCTACCACGTCCTTCTGCGTTCGTGCAAATTCCTTGTTAAGCCCCTTTATAAACTCGCTGCTTGCCTCTGTCTTGTTATTGCCAGAAAAGAACTCCCACATCCCCTCTTTTGTTTGACGTTCTTTATTGATATTTTCGGCATTTCTACGGGCAGCCTCTACGACTTCAACGGGCTGTTTGTCCCTTATGAATTTGTTTAGAATACTGTTCAAATGAGAGGTATCTATGGGCTTTGAAATAAAGCCGTCAAATCCGTTTTGCAAGAACATTTCAGATTGCCCTATGAGAGCGTTGGCAGTAAGGGCGACTATTGGGTGATTGTAGCCCGTTTTGTGTATCTCGTTTATCGTCTCTATGCCGTCCATTTGAGGCATCATATGATCTAGGAAGATGATATCGTATGTGTTCCCTTCTTCAACGAGGTCTAAAGCCTCAAAGCCGCTGGACACAGTGGTAACGGTCAAATCATAAAACGACAAAAGCCCCTTGGCGACAAATAGGTTGGTCTCCACATCGTCCACGACTAACACCTTTCCGTAAGGCATAGGATCGGGCGTAAATGTCATATTTTTTGCTGAAAAACGATTGGAGAGCTTAAAATTTTTCAGGTTATCCACCATCTCTTCGCCGATATTTTCAAGACTGATACGTTCTTGAGGTATCTTTACAATGAATTTGGAGCCTTTGTCTATTTCGCTTGTTACATCTATGGTGGCGTTCATCAGGGAAAGCAGATTGTTTACAATGGACATTCCTAGCCCGACTCCCTCTATAGTCTTGTTCTTCTCTTCGTTGAAGCGGACGAATTCATCAAACAGGGCTTTTAGATTTTCCTCGGTCATTCCGATTCCCGTATCCTCAACGATAAATTCTAAAAATGTTTCATCGCCCTCTGCCAGAAATTTTACGCTCAAGAACACAAAGCCGTGTTTGGTGTATTTGAAAGCATTGGAGAGTAGGTTGTTCATAATCTGCTTTATACGCAATTCGTCGCCCAGCATGACTGTTGGAATTTGTGGATCTATATCGATATTAAATTTGATTTTTTTGCTGCCCAAACGAAAGATATTTAGCTGAATTATATCGTTTATAAGGCTTGTTGCTTCGTACTCATCCTGCAAAATAGCCATTTTGTTTGCCTCGATTTTGGATAGATCCAAAACATCGTTTATAATGCCCAAAAGGAGTTGCGAAGAGCTATATATTTTTGCGAAGGCCTCTTCAACAGAAAGCGGCAAGTCGGGATTTTTTAGCTGTATTTCTGAAATGCCCAAAACAGCACTGATGGGCGTTCTTATTTCATGGCTCATCTTTGCCAAAAATCTTGTCTTAGCTTCGGATGCCTCTTCAGCCAAGGCGGAGCGTTTCATCTCTTCGATAGCACGGTAAAAATTACGCATATCTGAGGCATATGTGCATAATACGGGATTACCCTTAATATACGCCTTATAGCAGATTATTTTTGATGGAATTTGATTGCCGTGTATATCTTGATGCAGCCAATCAAAGGTTAAGCTGCTTTTTTCAAACGCCTCCTGCACATAGAGTAAGCCGCGCTCGCTTGATAATGAGCCGTCGGGCTGATATTTTGGAGAAAACCGATAGAAATTCTCCATATATTCCCGCTTATCTTCCAAGCCATAGCGTCTCTTTATCTCTTCATTACAGCTTGTTAGGTTAAAATCGCTGTCCCAAAAGGTAATGGCTAACGGCACGGTATCCATCATAAATTGAATATATTCGTAATAATCCTTTTCAGCCTTTAAATTCGATACTTGCCTAACCTCCTCCGCCAACATATTTATTGCAAAAGCTGCATTTTGAAAGCCGCCTTTAAAAATATCTTCGTTAAGGCGGGCATTTATATCGCCCTCGCTTATCTTGGTTGAAACAATGGTAATTTGTTCAACCAAATTTTTGAAAATGTCTACTATATCTCCCATGATATTGGTCAACTGCCCAATTTCATCTCCTATTTCATCGTGCATATCAACATTAAAATCGCCCCATTCCAATAATTTTGCCCTTGTTGCGATTAGGGTAATACGTTTTTTGAAGGTGCTAATCATAAGCCAGATCGTGGCGAAAGCAACCGAAATGATTAAGGCGAGTGCCATCAAATTAAAACGGAAATATAGATCTTGCTGATTATATAAATTTGACGAAACGGTTGTAATTAAATCAAGATTGAGCTGCCGCAGACCTTCAATGGCGTTGATATTGGGGGTGGCGTATGTTGCCAATACATCTGTAAAGTACGCATTATCGGGAATATTGGCAGGGTTTTCAATCTGATAATACCCTAGCATAAAAAGGATGTTTTCCAAAACATGATTTATCGTTTCAATCGTGGGGGTAATCATATCGATACCCATAACATCGTTAGCTACTGGGTCGCTTTCTAATAGATGTATGTATTGTGCCACAATAAAGACAATATCTTCCACATTTTCGGTCATATCGGCTTGAGTCTGCAAAATATTGGCAACAGTTGCGGTTTCAAGCCAATCTTGGTTATTAAAACTAGCTGATATAGTCGCTCCAAAAGCCCTAAATTCATTTTGAAGCTCAATCAAAAGCCTATTACGTTCCATAACATATGTCAAAAGATAGGCGTGTTCGCCCCTCATTCCCGCCGTAAAATATACGCTATACATAATTATGCCTATGATTATAGTTATTATGAGTACAAAGGACAACACCATTTTTTTCACAATGGACATATCTGCTATCTTACTCTTCAAAATTTTCCCTCCTTATTAATAGGTAATACAGATTTTGGATTTTGTAGAGGGCGGAGGCTATTCCGCCCACAAGCCGCAATCGGCGGATAATACCCGCCCCTGTGTTGATGCCGCCTGTTGAACACATCTTCCAAATTATAGGGTTGAGAAATTACGAGTGATTGTATTTTGTTCATCTATTATTGTATTACTTTTTTGGAAATATGTAAAGTTTTATTTATCAGTGCAAACGGCATGGTTGGCACTGGTAAACCAATATGGCTAAAAACGCAAGATAATAATAGCATTGAAGAGAAAAAACAAGAAAAAATTACATAATTAATGTATTCGACCATTTTTCAGGATTTTTCCCTTTTTCCGAGTGTTGCATTACTAGCCCGCAGATATTAAAATATAATTAGCACTCGCCAAGACAGAGTGCTAATAAACCAAAATGTCTTATTAAGAAAGGGGCAGAATCAATGAAACTAAAGCCATTGGGCGACAGGGTAGTAATCAAGCAGTTAGAAGCCGAAGAGACGACAAAATCCGGCATCGTGCTACCTAGCCAATCGCAGGAGAAACCGCAACAAGCCGAGGTCGTAGCAGTTGGGCCAGGCGGCACCGTTGACGGCAAGGAGATCAAAATGGAGGTAAAGCCAGGCGACAAGATTATTTACTCGAAATACGCCGGCACGGAGGTCAAACTGGGCGAGGACGAGTTCATTATCGTGAAACAAAACGATATTCTCGCCGTGGTAGAATAGGAGGAAAATATGGCAAAACAAATAAATTATTCCGTAGACGCACGCCTTGCCTTGGAAATCGGCGTGAATAAACTGGCGAATACCGTCAACGTTACCATCGGGCCAAAGGGCCGCAACGTGGTGCTGGACAAGAAATACGGCACGCCGCTCATCACCAACGACGGCGTTACCATCGCCAAGGAAATCGAGATTGAGGACCCATTTGAAAATATGGGCGCGCAACTCGTCAAAGAGGTTGCGACGAAAACGAACGATGTGGCGGGCGACGGCACAACCACCGCTATCGTACTTGCGCAAGCAATGATTCAGGAGGGTTTGAAAAATATCGCAGCTGGCGCAAACCCAATCATTTTGCGGACTGGGATGCACAAAGCCACCGAGGCGGCTGTCAAAGCCATTCAAGGCATGAGCCAATCCGTTGACGGCAAGAATCATATCGCCAAAGTAGCCGCCATTTCAGCGGGTTCGGCGGAGGTCGGCGACATGGTTGCGGACGCTATGGACAAGGTTTCGAGCGACGGCGTTATCACGGTTGAAGAATCCAAAACCATGTACACGGAGCTGGATTTGGTCGAGGGAATGCAGTTCGACCGCGGCTACGTCTCGGCTTACATGGCGACCGACATGGAAAAAATGGTCGCACAACTGGACGATCCGTACATTCTTATCACGGATAAAAAAATCGCAAGCGTTCAAGATTTGTTGCCCATTTTGGAGCAGGTCGTGCAGACTGGTGCAAGGTTGCTCATAATCGCCGAAGATGTTGAGGGCGAGGCACTTACTACACTTGTAGTAAATAAATTGCGTGGGACTTTTAATTGCGTGGCTGTCAAAGCCCCAGGATTCGGCGATCGTCGCAAAGCCATGTTGGAAGACATTGCGATTCTGACAGGCGGGCAGGTCATTTCCAGCGAGTTGGGCTTAGAACTCAAAGAGGCAACGCTCGAGTCGCTCGGCAAGGCGAAGACGGTCAAAATCGAGAAAGAGAACACAATCGTTATAGACGGCGCGGGTTCAAAAGACGAGATTAACGCCCGTGTGTCGCAGATTCGTTCGCAGATAGAGGAGACGACCAGCGATTTCGACAAGGAGAAATTGCAGGAGCGGCTGGCAAAATTGGCTGGCGGCGTGGCGGTCATCAAAGTGGGTGCGGCGACCGAGACGGAGCTAAAAGAGAAGAAATTACGCATGGAAGACGCATTGGCGGCGACTCGTGCGGCTGTCGAAGAGGGCATCATTTGCGGCGGCGGCTCGGCTTACGTACACGCCTCGAAAGACGTGCAGGCGGTCATAGCGACGTTGGACGGCGACGAGAAGACGGGAGCCATGATAATATTAAAGGCACTCGAAGCGCCCGTGCGGCAGATAGTTGACAATGCAGGGCTTGAGGGTTCGGTCATTGTGAACAAGCTGAAAGAGCAGTCGGCGGGCATTGGCTTTGACGTGTTGACGGAGCAGTATGTGAACATGGTCGAGGCGGGGATAATCGACCCGACTAAAGTTGCACGGTCTGCCTTGCAGAATGCGACGAGCGTAGCGGCGACCTTGCTCACGACCGAGGCTGTCGTGGCGGATATTAAAGAGCCTGAACCTCCAATGCCTCCTGGCGGCGGTATGGGGATGATGTAGGTTTGACAAAATTCTTTGGGGCGGATTTGCGAATCCGCCCCAAAATTTTTAAACATTTCATTGCACCCCTATCAATCGGAGCGTTCGTTCGCAAAAGATGGCTTCGTAATATTTTTCCAACACTCTTTTGAATAGCGTACGCTCTTGCTCGTCCGTTGTTGCATTGTAGAATAATGTGAGGCTAGAACGCAGTTTCAGGTTGTCGGGGCTGCCCAATATTTTCTGTATGTTGTCGGATTCGCAATTTGCTAAAATCTCGCAACATTCTCGTAGCCTTTTATTTAGCAACTCATCGTGCAGGTACAGAGATGCCTCAGGGATTCCGTCTAGCCCAAATTTTTTCGCCGTGGAGCTATGCCCTAAATCTCTATGTTGCGGAAATATGAACCACATCCAATGTGATTGCTTTTTCTCCGCTCGCAATTCGGTTAAAACCTGCGAGTACACCCTGTCCTGTGCGTCAATAAATTTTTTCATTTTGTCCATTTTGTATCTCCAATCTAGGCGGTTAGCCTTTTTTATTGTAGCATAAAATTCCGCAAAATCCCAAAAATATTTTTCGACATTTCTTGACATTGTCAAACGATTGTATTATAATAAAACCATTATAGAAAGGAGCAAACACATGACGAAAAAAGCAACCCTATTCACGCTAATCGTAGCTCTGATTTTCCCGATGTTCACGCCGTTTACGGCAAATGCGGCGGACAACTCGGATGCAACATACCCCCCCCCCCTCCGAATTGCTAGAATCCTAGCATTTACGGGGT
>JGI24700J35501_10930311_pt1 | contig 12918 bp, 5 predicted proteins | sample TergutTh196P1_FD_35501 | JGI IMG/M metagenome (IMG submission 35501) | reverse complement strand
TCCAGAAAGTGAATATTGGCAAACATCTTCAGCACATATATGAACAGCACAGTGACAAGCCATACGTCGGAATTTTCTCGTTCGATAAGCCAATTTTGTTAATTCGTGACGTGGAGCTTGTGAAGAATATTCTGGTGAAGGATTTTCAGAACTTCACAGACCGTATTATCTTTATCGACGAAAAGCTTGACCTCCTGTGCAGCAGGAGTCTCTTTGTGATGAAGGGTCAAACTTGGCGCCATTGGAGAACAAATTTAACTCCAGTGTTTAGTTCTGGTAAAATGAAGATGATGTTCTACCTGGTGGACACCTGCGGCAAGGAACTGGTTCACTGCCTGGAAGAGGCCTCTGTTTACGGTAAGTAATTCTGACGACAAACGTTCCACAACTAACTTTTTTGAAAGAGTAATATGGTTTAGGTCAGTTATAGATTTTAAGTTACACTCACTATTAGTAATTATTGGAAACGACAATTTCATTCTTGTCAGTCTACATGGGACAAAACTTGCGTTTTTAACTAGAGATTCTATGGTGTCCAGGGCGTAATTTAACACGAATGACAAACGAAAGGGGAATTTAAATAGAGTCACTCTCCGATCCGGCAAGTGAAAATTAATAATCTCTTACTAGAAATGTTTTAGCATGATAATCCATGCCACCCTATTTAAATCAAACTATAATCGTTCCCACTTCTTAATAACAGGTAGCTTTCATTTCCATTTTATCAGTCAAATAGAGCATATATAGAGTGACACACATACACTGTTGGAAAAATCAAATTGTGAAAACCATTAAATTTCCATGGCTGACTACATTAGAACCACACATTTTCTGGTATATATATCATTACACTTAATTTGTTACAATAAAATATAATAATCTTATGGTACTGAAAAAAATAAACTTATCCCTAAGGAGTTCGGCGTTTTGACAGATTTAATCATTCTTATTCGTTTATAGGACACCTAAAATTTTACAGTTTCTGCACAAAGCTTGACCGGACTTAACATGCGATAAACTTGAACAAAAATCGCTATTAATGTATAAAACATCGGAATATAGACACATAGAACTTATATAAGCTTAAGACTTTTATTTCACACACTTTGACATTTTCAAGTCTCAACTATATTTTCCTATTAAAAACGGAAATGAATTTAAAATTCGAAATAATTAATGTACTTGCCGCGTATTACAGTTAAATTCAGTGACAGACATCCACCATTAAGAGACATGACCAAGAATCAAATTACATGTGCGGAATGCAGGTGTATGTTGTAATTAAGTACGTAGTAGCTATTTCACCATAGGCTGTTAACAGGAGCCCCAGTGGATGTGCTGGAGACGATGTATAGATACACTACTGACGTCATAGCGTCCTGCGCCTTCGGTATCAATGGCCACTCCCTGAAGGATCCTAATGCTGAATTCAGGATGTTCTTGCGGAAAATATTTGACTTTTCTGTTCGAAAGGGATTGGCAGCACTGACAGCATTCACTGCTCCGCAAATTAAGAATCTCTTAAATATAAAGTTTCTGGATGATGACACAACCAGATACCTGAGGAAGACCGTCTGGAGTACAGTGGAATACAGGTGAGATACATATACATTGTGCCGTCATGTTAATACCTGGTAAAAGATTTCGTGCAAATAAAGCTGAATGTCATCTTTTCTAAAACACGTTATACATGGTGCCTAACAAAACAGATAAAAAAATTACGTAAAAATAATCGACACTCATCAAACTTGGGGAAGGGAATAATGGATATCCCTTGAATTATATGCATATCTTTGGCATGAAGGAAAGTGTTACGTGAATCAGACCCTCCGCATATTCCATCGGCCTTATGTGTGGAGGGTAAACAATATTCTTTAGGATTTAAATACACATATCAACATAATCTGATACTTTTCTTTCACATTCCTTCCAGGAACTGAATTCCACTTGCCAACTCAATCATTTCTTAGGGAAAGGTCATTCCATGTGGTTAGAGTGTAACTGAATAATTACGTACATTTTGTCCCCAGTTTTATACTTTTCAGACTATCGCTCTACGTTTATAGGCAGCAGATAATGTTCCGTTTAAAGTTGCAGAGAATTTTCGTACTAAAGGATTTTAACTTTAGATAAAAAAGATATTAATAAACCCAAGCGGAGTGAGGGCGATCGACACAAAAAAAACCCAGAAGATTTTTCGTAAATGTCCCTATTTAGGGAAATTTGAATTTTTCGATAGGATATCCAACAATATCGTATACAGAACTGTTATTATTTTAAGGGGAAATATTGTAGCGAAAGAAGTGTTAAATATGGAAAGGTTGAAGTAAAGTATTTTTATTTTCAGTTTTTCTTGAAATTATCTTCAAATTTGAAACTCAGGACAAAAAAGTTGATGAATGAGCCGGATATGTTAAGCTGCGTCGATTTTTCCTAACTTATAAACACATTAATAAACAATCACCTTAACATTGAAATTTTCCAGTAATGTTACTACTTCTTACTAAGATGTGATACTGCCATCTGCCTCAAAGACACTCCTACTACATAAAACACACGTAAATTACCGTTCTAATGCTAAGGAACTAATTAATGTGCTACATATTTCAGAAAGAAGATTTTACACCTTCATCGTTATAATATACTAATATTCACATAACTTTATATTGTAACAATTCTATATTCCTTTCTCGTAATAACTACATAACTAAATAATCAAATCAGTACTGTCAAATTTGTCCCAAATTCCGGGAGAAGTTAGTACAAAACCATAACTTGCGATCCTTCTCCGCCATTTGTGTCCTTGATGGAATCACATCTGAAGGATTACAGGTGTCTCGTTGGAATATTAATCCTTTTCCCTCGTTACACCTCGGCAAATCAGCATCCAGGTAAAATGTGGTCACAAAAAATAACAATTCTTCGAAACGTTATGTGAAGGTTTTGGCATGAGTGTCATCCCAAAAAAGAGGTCTGAGCTTTTCATAAACTTTTTCTGTACAAAACATCAGTGAAATAAAATTTTGAAAATTCTAAATTGTAGCAAGTTTTACATACTGATAATTCTAGCATATTCTGTAAGATATTCGTTCCTCGTATCAAAATAATCAAATATGTTTTTGCACAATTTCGTAGCGAGATATGAATAGGAAATTTACAGCAGCTATATTCCCCTCAGTCGATGTAGCAATTTGAAGTTGATGAGGTACGTCAAGTGGTGCAAACTAGGAATGTGTGAGAAACAGTGGTTTAAAGGTGTTTGTTTTTAAATAAATTTCAGTTTTATTCTGAGATAAAGCGCTGTCATCATTGCCTACCGTGAGACAGCAAACAGACTTCGGTTGAGAAGTTAATCTCTCCTACTCACTGCCCATTTCACTGCACAGCTGTTTACACAGTAGAGAATTTAAAAACCGTGACTTAATAAAGATAACATGATGTACTGCATTGGCTTCTTCTTCTTCTTCTTCTTCTTAACCTTCAATCTTTTGATTGGTTGGCAGATTTCCATCTGGAATTAATTAAGGACACAATTTGCACTGCCGTATCACTATCAGTTCTTGTGTTCCTGACGACTGGCTTTAAGTATTGTAGTCAAGGTCTTCCTACGGCCTTTTATCCGGACATTGCTCCTTCAAGGACGTTTACTACAAACTCGTTATGCCTAATTTTATGCCCTATCCATTAATGTCGTCTATTTTTTAAGATTTGTAAATTGCATTGGCTAATATAGACATCAATGAGATTGGCGTCCTTAGATATGAATGTTTAAGCAAAATACAGTACATACTAGTGTATATTTTGGACACAGTTCTTCTGTTCGTTTACAATGGGCTCCATTATGTGAGACAGTCTGATAAAGACACGTGTTTAAAACTGTGACTTCAAAACTAGCCCATGAGAAACTGAAGACTTTATTTTGTGTTCTGTTGTTCTGAAAACGTTATGTATAGCGACAGTTCTTAAATTATTCTTCTTGAATCGTTCAGTGTTCTGCATATGCGGCACAGTTAATTTAAGAAGAATTCCATTTACAACGTATTATATTATTCTAATATTGTAAAATCGTCATTGTTAAATATTAATAAAGACAATGGTAAATTATTCAAAACAGAATACATAACGCCCACGCTTCCATCAGCCTTATAGTGAACCCTTTACACCCCTTCGCGAAACACCAGGGTTCCAAGAAAACCAGGTTTGAAAGCACATGTCTAGGCAATAAACAAATTATTGCTGCTTCGATGATCAGAAATAAGCCCACCATTATCAGAAGGATGTGTGTTGCTGTAGATGGTTAAGCATAACAGAAAACAAAGAAACTCCTTTCTGAATGACTAAAAAGTTAGCAGGATTTAAATATCTGTACAGTGTAGAAACATATTTCATAAAACCTTCACATATTAGTGTTATGTTCTATTTACATTCAAGTCAAAAATATTTTTCGCGTTTCCTTAGAACCGTCTGGAATAATTCATACAAAATAATAAGAATGAATATCAAAAGCTCTTTGCCAATTTATTATTATTAGTATTCAGCCCTTGGGCTAGTTTGGGCAGGAACCAGAGCCCAGTCAGGCGACCGGCATGGCTTTGGTACGCTGCATCCTGCCCAAGTTTTTAGGGGTAGTTTGACACTGCTTTCCCCAGCGTGTAGACGTCCCCACTCCACGTCCGCAAAGACGCGAGAGAGCCTAGCAGCGAAAGGTGTAACTATGGGCGAGAAAGTTTGTCCGGTAATTTTGCCTACATGGCGTCTCTATTCCCGCCATTAGGGATCTTCTACATGCGGCAAATCTACGACATGGGACCGACGGCTTTACTTCCCCTCCGAAGGAAGGCGTGAAAAGGATTTTTTTGCCCTTAAAAATCCAAAGGCTTCGGCCGGGTATGAACCCGCGAACTTGGGTATTAAAGGCTAGCACGCTACCCTTAGATCACCGTAGCCGCTTCTTTGACCATACAACCCAATATATTTCACACACGAATTACAGCCTTTAAACTACTCTAGGCCTTTCAGACTGTTATCAACTCTTAAAACCATTACGTTTTCAGGGAAAAAAATGGAAATGTACGGAACGACTTCTTGGATTGCATGATGGAGTTGAGAAAGAGAGGAAAGGCAGAACATCAAGAAACCAATCTTTCTGTGAAGAATTCAAAAAACGACGCCACATTCCGTAAGTTAACAGTAGTCTACCATTTGGTGAGAAGGAAAACAAATCGGCTCACGTGCTAACTGAATATTTCTTGAGGAGCTCTGACGAGTGTGGCCTTATAATAATGAGTAAATATAAATAACATCCTTCAGCAACGAATTCCTGCACATTACTGCCAGATGGCATGTATTAGGATAAAATATAGACGTGTGTCCGCTTTTGTTACCACTTTCTGATTACAGTACTGGATTTCTTATATATATCCGAGGGAGCTGTAATGTTCGAAAGTAATAAGACTGTAATAAGAATGACATAGGGTTAAAGGTAACATTTTTAAATCAACTTCGGATACAAACAGATCATCTTTTTACCACACATTAACAAGAATAAAAATTTAATACAATATAGTCGTGTTGCACGAAACAAAAAACCCTGTGAATTATTTTTTTAAAAAAAAAAGCAATTCGTTGCCTCACCTAGCCAAATATTAACATCAGTGTTTTATATGATAATTTTTATTAGAGAAAAACAAACACATTCTATGTTCCGTCCCTGTTGAACAGAATATTTCTGGTTCAGTAGTACACAAAAACCGCAACACCAAACTCCTGGTAATGCAAACTAGTCATTCAATTCTCTAATTCATCCTTCCCCGTATAAAAATGCAATCCACCCGGTATTGACAATCTGTTATCGCTATTAGGAGGCAAATCTGGGACAAGATGGAAATCTCTGTCACTCATAATTCAAATATTAATATAAATCCCTGACAAAGTAACTTCGGCTTAATGATAATTTATTACTCTATTACAATTCGTACAAACAATTTTTCATGTAACTCATATAATAAAAAATACGTTCACAGCTATAAGTAATCTAGCAGCAAGTCATGTTCGGATAATGCTTTATTATCCACTATATTAAAGATTGTACGCGTACAATTACAATACACCAACCTTACATCATATTTTTTCTGGCTACATACATTCTGATTCCAAGAAATGGAAGAATGATGAATACGATCCACGAAACAATGAGAAGGAAGTTATTTTCACCAAACTAGAAAAAGAATCAAGTTGCCAAACATTCATAATACTTAGTCTATTCCAAATAGTATTATTAAGAAATATTACAAAACCTAATATTGAGGTGCTAATCTCATATTATCAGAAGTTTACATGTAATAAAAGTAAAGGTCATCCCCCAACAGGCCGAGGTGGCCCAACGGATGCCGGGTAGGTTAAGGCTCCGGATTTTCTTGACCTTCGGCACTACGAGGGTGGTAGGTCGTCAACCTTACGCACCGGCCGCCTTTACCCCAGGTGAAATCACTGGTACTCATTTTCAGGGGCTGAGTCAACCCCAGGGCACATGGTTCCTTCGGGGGGAGCCACGCAAAAAATCCCCAGTGACACCACCGGGAATCTGTCCCTAGTCTACATGTGATAGGGTACACAAAATATTATTTCGGGGTGTGAAATTAACAGGCAAATTTTAAGCACATATCTACACACGATAATTAAAACACAGAAATATAAATATAATTCCAGGGTTTGGAATGTGTAAAATATTTCACTATGTTTGATGGAGAAGCGCCGTTGAGAACAGGCAACCATACGCCTTGGCTCTCATACTCACGGGGCATTTCACGATTACATCAACAAATATGACTTTTAACCTTAAAATTCTTCTTTCCTTTTTTTATTCATTCTTTCTTTTTCCTTTCTTACTTGCCTTCTTGGAACGGGTTCTGTACCTTGAAGACGAGCTGTTTTACAGCACATAATGTAGAATGAACACCACAGAAACAACCACATTGTTATGGAAACTTACACATCGCTAGATGGATACTTCCAGCACCGCAATCTTCTATTTTCAGAAATTGACGGCGACGATTTGGTAGGACAGGCTTTTACATTTCTAGCAGCGGGGTTCGAAACGTCTGGGAGTACAATATCTTATGCACTGTATGAGCTTGCACTGCATCCTGAGATTCAGAACAGACTGAGGGCTGAAATCATGCAGGTGCTGAACAAACACAACGGACAGCTGACATATGATGGCCTGCAGGAGATGGCCTACCTGGACATGGTTGTATCAGGTGAGGGTACTGAAGCAGCTTGTATTTTAATTAGAACATGCGACGGCAAACTGTGACTGTCAATATGCTAATTTTTTAACAGAAATGTTTCAGAGCTTAATCCAAAACAACGGGTGATAAGAATCAATTCAATTGCTATTTGAAGTCACAGAATGTAAAATCCCAAGAAAAAAAAAAGTGAAATCCCCTGTCTATTTCTGTGTTGTATCTCGGTTGTCGATTGTATATAGCGATATATATTTGAGTGAAACCTGCATTTCCTAGTAATAAGTTCCAATATCTCATGATATTTAACGATATTTATATATAGGTTACGCCCAGAAAGCGAATAATTTATTTCTCGTTTTTGTGTACTGCATATCTAATACATAATTGAACACATATATTCAGTCTATTGTACTTAAGTTGAGACAAATACACTGACACGAGTGTCATTTCATGGTGAAAATTGAGTTAAAATTCCTGATTTCTTTACAGCCATTTTAAACCCATTTGAAAGTTTACCTAAATTGGCTATCCGCTTCATCACGTCTGTCCGTTTGTCTGTCATTTTGCAAGAACTCTGCTCTAATTGACGGATTTCTTGAAAATATATAAACGAGATTTTCTATTAAATGTTTCGAAATAGTAGAAGTTTCATGAAATTTAAAATAGATGTTACTGTGCATCAAGAGATCCGACATTTACGATAATAGGACGCTGATTATTCTTAAGACATTTCAGGCGAGTTTTAGAGATAATCAGAACACAGTCTTAAATTAAATAAACTTTATTCAGAAAAGATGCGATTTTCATGTCGGACAATAAAGGCACGCGCCCTGAATATTTAATACCTACTACCATTCCACGGCAACAATGGTTACTAGAACGCGTCACAATTTTAACGTATATGTGCATTGCCAGTATCTTTTTAAATTCATGAAAGCCAGCAGATCCCGACCCCAATATGCAGCCTTATATCTGTAGTAAACAAACAGCTTAGCGGGATCCAGATTTATATAGGCTTTGCAATCTGAATGCACATATCGCTGTAAAGTAATTCTGATCACAATCGTAACCGTGGGCTTTCAGCCAGGCAATATTCTACATTCGTTCTTAATTCCGTGTAAAAATAGAAGCTCTATTGAATTAAGTTATACTTCGTGCCTTCTCAGACAAAGTGCCGTAAATATGCGTAAGCAGATATTTAATATAGTTCTTAAGCTTCGACACCAACAGTGCATACTCCATAACATGACACTCGCAGGTACGTCGGCTGTAGACCTCAGCTTTATCTTTTTATCTTTGCAGGCTGATTGCACGTACCGCTGTAAATTCTGATCACAACACTAACTGCGGACGATCTCACAGGCAATACCATACATACGTTCTTAATTCCGTGTGACGATAGCATATTTAATTAATTTTTACTTCTTGACTTCACAGATAAAATGCTGTAAATAAGCCTAAGCAGATAATTAATAAAGTCCTTAAGCTTCGACACAGATTATGCATATCCCATAACATTATATTCTCAGGTATGTCCGCTGTTGGCCTCAGCTTTATCTTGAACACGGTGTCGGTTCATAAGGGTTATAAATGTTATGCAACAAATGTCGTCACGTCAAACGATACTAAGCACGGCGCTTATAAGTTGTAAGTGGCAAATAGACAAATATTCCTATTAACAACAGCATTGCACGGAACTCTCACACTTACTAATAATTCATCCGCCCTTCACTTATTGGACGAGGGTTCCAATATCGTCATTGTCATGTTTTTCCAGATCTGATCCATTTTTAACTCTCTACTCCATTTTCTTCCTTGCTAAATTCTCACCGCACCGTCAGCTTCCAATTTGATAAAAAGGCGTCTCTCTTCTATAGGGGATAATATTGAAGTCAGTATATCCGAATCACGTTAGAAATTCTATGTCGACAATTTTTCCTAAACCGTTGCCACTGTAACCAACTAATTCCATCTACACTTCTTCATAAATTACTTTTGCACAGTGTCGTGCACCTTAACTCACTACAAGTGTTATAATTCATACTCACAAATAAAATTACTTACCGATGCAAATTTTGCAAGTCAGTGTGCCACAATTACTGGATGTATTGCGTAATTTAAATGATATAACACAATAGCAGTTTGTCGATTTAACGTGATTCTCTCCACTTCTTGTGTTCACAGAGACTTTGAGAAAATACCCGATACTTCCATTTCTGGATCGGATGTGTTTCAGCGACTACGAACTGCCATCTCCTTCCGGAAATGGAACAATAACACTTCCAGCTGGTACCGGAATTATTGTGTCAGTGTTAGGTATCCAATATGACCCCCAGTACTTCCCAGAACCGGAGATTTTCGATCCAGAACGTTTCACAGAGGAAAACAAACGCAGTCGGCCAAAGTACGCATATATTCCTTTTGGGGAAGGTCTCCGAATGTGCATAGGTAACATCACTCTTTCTACATTGACTTATGAGATTGTAGATTTTAAGTATATGGGGGCCAAATTTACCAACCTTCCTTGTGTGAGTCCGTGCATTTTGGTAGGTACGAAATTAGTATGACAAACCAACACTCAAAAATGGAATGAAGGAAGCAACGGGGTTTTATATTCACAGTTTCCTTTAAGTAATAAAACCAATGAATATCTCCATAAAAATACCATTACAATCAAACTATGCATGATCTTTTTAAATGATATCTGTATACTGAATCACTATAGTAAAAAAATGGAAAGTAACTTCGCACTGTATTCTTGTAGCTCTAACCGAATTGTAAGACCCCACTGAGTGCCCACGACCGTGGATCCGTTAGATGTATCTAAAATTGATACTAAATTATATTTTTTTAAGTTTTTAGGTTTATTTAAAAAAAGACGCATTTTACAAATATACTCTCAAAATGAGACATATTTCCGCCACGTTACTCGGTAATTTCAAAATACATAATTTTGTCAAAATCACAAATAGGATGAATACGTACTTAAAATTTCAAGTAAAAAAGTTAAAATTTACAAAGCCTAAATTATAATAGGGCCCTAATTATACGTATAAGTAAAAGGTTAACACGTCAGTACTTAATGATGCTGAAAATATCTTTAATGCGTTTTTTCTTCTTACTTTTGATGTATTATCTCCTTATTTCACGGCTTCGCTCATTCCTTATAATTTACTAGTCAAAATCAAATGCACTTGTTAACTTTACACCACCAGCAGCCTTACAGTTGGTCGTGTTGTTGTGCAGTTGTTTTGTTACCTATCCGATAAGTAATCTCACTTCATCTTGTTCCTAGCCCGTCTCATCTTGTTTGCTGCTTGCTCCATTAGGATAATTTCGTATCTAAAATCCTTTTTGACATTAGTAAATAATTGACATATTTATATTTTTACAAGCACGTTTTGTAAGTAGTAATCACAATGTATCGCTGTTTACTAACAATCACATATCGATGTGTTGTAACCACTGCATATCGATACATCTAAACACTGAATAAATATACTTACAGCTCCCCCGTAACATTTAATAATTTCGGGGCCGCGTTTTCTTACCATGGCGAAGAACTTCAAAGAACACATCATCTCCTAACAGGATGTCAAAGCAATTTCGGCTGTTCTTTCCGAGATACCCCAGATACTACTATCTACTAATGTGACTGGTATCATTCCTGTTAATTTGGGAAGTACCGCGCAATCTATTCTGTTTTCCTAAATACTAAATCATGATTTTAAATCCAGTGACGCTGCATAATGAATTGTTCTTGTTACCTCGAGAATGCCTTGAACTGGTACATGTGCCTTAAATCCTCTCAAATGAAGCAGATGAATTGAGCGTCTCTTATAATATGACTTTCTCACGCTGAATCCAAAAATTCTCAGCACTTCGATAATTGTCTATATTTACCCCTGAGAAAAACTATCGCTGTAGCAAACAGAATCTGTGAAGATGACCTTCACTTAAATATATGATAAATCTTCACATAAGCAGAGTCTTGATTACAAGGACAAGAAAATTTAAACACAGAATTTGCATTCAAATGACGGCGTAATTCATACCCATTTTGTTGTATATTTCCACAGGAATGCGGTTCGGACTGATGCAGGTGAAGACCGGACTCTGTCACATACTGTCACGCTTCGAGGTGACGCCACACAGAAAAACGCCTGTGCCTGTTGCTTTTGACACAAAATCTTTCCTCTTGACAGTCGGCGGAGAGTTACCGCTTACATTCAAACGCGTACAGCTATGACACCACATATATGTTCACATGATGCTTTATGGAACAAATTAGACACCTGTAGTGGATTCATTTTTCAGTAGTCAATAAGAATATATTACCGGGCTGAAAACTGAATATGCTGCACAGCAGAAACCAAATTGCTTATATGTTATATCTCATTCCTTCTGGTTCTACTAATTTGTTGAATGAGATTCTCTTAACTTCTTTCCATGCGGCAAGTCCATTCCAACTCTGTTTCCCAATATATGGACCCTAACTTTATTGGGAAAATTTCAGCACCCTCTCTTAATTACCTCATCTCAACACAATACAAACTCCTACAACTTCTTCTCGCGCAAAACTCAATTTATGTAAATAGTTTCATAAACGGACAGAAACAGATTTACAGCTACAATAAGTGGTGAAATTTTATGTATACAGATTATAATGTTAACACTCTTATAATAAAAACGATACAAAAGACAGAGAAAGAATTATTTCCCACAAAGCATTGCTATATAAGCACATTATTCAACGGACAGTATTTCACGAATATTGTAACAGAAAAGTCTTTCAGTCGCCGGTAGCGCCTCTCCATTTGAAAGACTAGTACATGTGAACAGTAATATAGCAATCGTTCTCCGGATTTCATTTGTTTTGTAATTCGTCTTGATGCAATAATCGTTTGCCACGACAGTGTCCAGAATTGGAAACTTGCTACATTTACATGGAAAGGGTCTACTCAATACAAAATAATAAATTTTCTTCAAACGTAAGGAATGACAGAAACATATCTTTGCAATAATAAGATGAATATGCACCACGAAATACCTTCATAAGGTACTTTCTTAAACACTTACAATTTTCATAATTTAGGCATTCTAGATCAAATATATCTCAAAATTTTAATTCTAAGATTGTCAACACACAGCGATGGATAATTGATCGAAATACAAGAGGCTTTATCCACTGCGCTTCTTGATGGAAGAAATTGGAATGGATATGCTGAAAACCTTCAAACATAAAGGTTTCAGGCCTCTTTATAACTAACAATGAAATTTATATATGTGGGAGAGTAGTCAGTAACACAAATCGTATGATATAAAGGACATATATACTTGAATGCTAATATCAATATCAAAACAACATGTTTCGGCCATTCATGGCCATCATCAGGTTTTGTCAGTACCAATTAAGGTTTCACTATATAAATCGCGTGACTGAGTTATGATGTGGAGATCTCAACATCAATCATTATCAGGCTGCACCTAATATGCGTTAGGTGAAATAAGGTTCCTAAACTATATGTAGTGTCGCTCTGGTGATGCAGGGGTCTCATTCCGGGGGCGTGTAGAGTGTCATCATGGGAGTTGGTTTAAGCCAACCCCCATGATGACACTCTATATGCCCCCGAAATGAGAGCCCTGCGTCACAAGAGGGACACTACACATA
>JGI24700J35501_10930312_pt1 | contig 12922 bp, 11 predicted proteins | sample TergutTh196P1_FD_35501 | JGI IMG/M metagenome (IMG submission 35501) | reverse complement strand
CGAAACATGTAGGAGCAGTGAAAGTGTTTTAAAAAAGTGATTTAAAAATAAATTACATACAATTAGTGCATTTGTTGGTTTTGTGATAATTATTAATTGGGGTGCTGAGGTACGCATACCGGCTGAGGCACAGAGAAAATTGTCGATACTGTGTGCTATGTTTGGACACACTATAAACTGTGATCTGCACTTTGCAACAATTGTTTAATGATGAACTGCATTGTTTGTCAACACAAGAGTGCACAACATTACAATGCTGAACAGTATGGCTGGTAAGTTCTGTCCCTTCCTCCCTACAGTCCAGACTTGCCTCACCCACAGTTTCACTTGTTTAGGACCTTGGAAGACCACATGAGGACCTGACACTGCAAGAATGATGTGGTGTTACAGAAGGCTGTGCATATGTGGTTGCAGACTGCTGAAACAGACTGATGCTGCAATGGCATATTCCAGCTGTTAGTGCTCGTACATATCTGTGAATTGTACTGTCGTTGTTGTGGAAAACTGAGAGGATGTCCCAAGTTACTGAAGACACTATATGTTTTTGACACATGCTTTTTTGCATGAACATAATATAAACAGGCTCATTACTTGGCTGAAAATTATAATCCAGAATAATGATTTGGAAGAGTTACTTTCAGAGCCAGATATGATATGATGATGACTGAAAACAGTTGAAACATGTAGCCCAGAGATATAGTTATATTATATAATAAATGGTGTGTCTGTTATTAAAGTTGTATATATGTTATTTTATTTTTAGATTCTGGAAATGTGTTGAAGGACAGTAACATGTTGATGCAAGCAGTGGCGCTTCTAGTGTCTCGGCCGCAGTCACGCAACCGATTTGAGATTCCAGTTCATACCGATATTCACAGGTACAGTATGGCCCTTTAGCAAGAGTACCATATTTAGCGTATAAATGTGACTCTGTCAACATAAATCACAACATTGAAACTGAAATCTGGAATCATATCTCCAGCCTGTTATAAAATCTGATTCATATAACAAAAGTTACAGTTGCTCACCTTTTGCTATGTAAATGAACACTGTCATGTCCTAGAGAGATAGTATTGTGATAGGCCACTATGGTGTTGTGTTTTGTGTTTTGTTAGTGTGTGTTAACTGATGGGTGCTGACTTTAAGGTCCTAGCATCTCTGAAACATAATCTTAATCCCAGTGATCCGGTGATATTTGATGACTGACAGACTGGACATGCATGTTGAACTGAGTCTGAATTGTTGCTGGCAATGGCAGATTGGTTCTGCAGTTTAACATCAACTCTGAACCACTGAAGGGTACTAATACCCAGCTTTAAAGCAGTTTGGACTTCGTCAAGAATGAGGGTTGATAGTAGAAGTCATTGACACTAATCTTTGACTGTTGTTATTAGAGACTGGTGGCTGGCCCTTATGATCTCACGTCATCTGCCTTTTTGTGTAAACACAGTGATAATTCATTCAGCATTCATCGCATGATTTTGTTTCTGCAGTTCATAACATCTGTTTCAGTTTTTGGGTGATTTTTACCAATACTGAAGGGGCTGATATAAAACTTGGGTACTAAATGTTAAGAGTTTTGTATTTCAGTGTTGTCAAGCTTCCTCCCCACAATGTGTCAGAGCCAGCATTTGATATAGCAGTTATTGTGGATCCTGTATCAAGAGGAGCTCAGAAGGTTGGTCCAATTTTGTCTGTGCTGCAGGAGGTTCTGAACTGCCACATCAAGGTGTATCTCAATTGCGTGGAGAAGAATAGTGACATGCCACTGAAGAGGTAAGTACAGATGTGAGGAATGATAAGTAAATAACTACTTTGACTGTATAAACAAGTTGCCACAATCATAGTGGTCACATTTACAGTGCTTCGTGACTGACTCTTTACATCCGTTGTTTATTTCTTCCATGCCAGAAATGCTGTTGTTAATAATTTTTAAAAAGTCCTGTTTGTTCTGGTATCTAGTTTCTATTAATGTATTCAAGGAATTACAAATGAGACTCTTTGAAGGTGAGTTCCAGTTTTTGTAAGGTAAAAATATCGCACATTCTAGTACTGGTTGAGACAGGTGATATGTCAGAAGCTTACTATCAAAAAGTGAAATCCCCCCTTCCAGCCAAATATTTTATCTTTTAATGAATGCGCTGCCACAGCATATTAGTGAAATAGCAACAGCTCAAGCTTGAAATTGGCAGTTATTTTTCATAAAAAAGCACAGCTTTTCCTTACTTAAATACCCAGGGTTCCTGGACATTTTACACACTTAAAATGTTTGATCCCTTATTATATTCTTTCTTACAATTTGAATGTATAGATGACAATGCTGAACCCATTACTAAAGAAGCTGCATGTAGACAGGCTAGAAGTTCTAACTACTTGGTATTTCTCAAACCATGACCGTTTGTGAAGAGGAACAATGTAGAATTTACAAATTAATTCATGTTTCAATTTCTTCGTATGTGCTGCATGCATGTTACACTGTCTGGCATGATACTACTTGCCCTCTCCACCAGCAATAATTTTGTTCAATTTGTGTTTGCTAAAATCCCTGGAGAGTCTGCTAGAGGCCCATTTTAGGCCCCCTTGGTGTTGTTTGCTTTTCTGCCAATTGCCATTTATCAGAACTCGACTTATTTGGATTCTGGACTTCTGATTTCTGGGAACTTGCTACCTCTTGCAGGAAATTCTTGTGCATTATGTCTTGTTTGGTTTAGTGTTTTGCACACAAAATTTAATTGAAGGATGTACAGTTTAGCAGATACATTCAGCCATTTGACAGTTTTCAGATCTGAATAATAACTGAGGTACTTGTCTGCCCTGTCTGTGCCCTTCATGAGTTTATTACACTGAAAAACAGTGTAAGGTTTCTTTATTTCCAGTCTGTTCTGTCATTCCTTGCTGCAGTCACTACTGTTGCATCATGGATCATGCTTTTGATTCACACAAGTCTTTTGTCCATCCACACTTGGACTATTATGTCACCTTTCCTCTGGAACGCTGACTGCTTTGTTTTCTAATGGAAGGCTTCATGCTCCTTCAGGCGGAATGCCCTTTGTTGGTCCTCACAGTGCCACAACTCTCACCTTCTTGTCTAGCAATGTTTCAGCTGATCCCACACTGTTATAAAAATGGCTTGATAAATGTGATGATTCTGGCCTAAGTTGCTGTCTACAAGTGATAAAACTGTGTCCTCCAAATTCTGCCCTTCAGCTGCTCGTATCTTTATCTTACAGATATAACCCGATACCACCTCACACACCATTCTGACTAGCACTCCATATTTTATTTTACCTGGATTGCATGTCCTAAATTTCAGGCGACCCCATCATGGGATCATGGCTTCATCCAGTAACAGTTTTTTGGTTTATATACTGACCTGAATTTCTGTGGGAAATATTGCACACAGGCCATATTTTGAATAGCCTCCCTGCATGTTGTGTTTCCTGGTTTGTTTTATCATGAGATCTACCTTGTTCACTACTTTCTCCCTCTTACTATACTAATTTCACTGTCACTAGTAAAAACTATGGTCATATAGAAATTGTTTATGTGGAGGAGTTGTGGGGTACATCCCTTTCACTGTCCAAAATTTCAGCTTCACAGTCATCAGACATGAGAAAATGTATCTGCATATAACTCACACAAATATCATCATCTTTCATAATGCTACTATGCAAAGCCATGGTTTCTACTGAAGGAATGATGAAAGAAAATAGGGTATTTGAATCTATGGTCACTCTGTTGCAATCATATGGTTCTAAGAATGTGGGGTCAGGAAGGATCTGCGTGTTTGTAACTTGAGACTCAAACATCCTGCTTCCAGGTGTTGATAACCTTGACATGATAAGTGATACAGAACAGCTGAGCAATGCATGTTTGGGATGTTGTGTGTGAAAACATCAAAATACGTGACCCATCAACAACACATGACATAGCAATCACGTCTTTATATGTGACCCAGTGGTAGAGTATTGAAATCAGTCTTTGCACGAGATGACCTTAGAAGTGCAGCTACAAAATCGTTCTGTATGTCTGTGTTTTGATATATCAGTTTCATTCTTAGTGGAGTACAGTTGAATGGCAGCTAGATGTTCTAACATCCACAGATTGTACACACATGGAAGTTTGGTGTATTAACCTTGACCATCTGTGCATTCCTACATCTATTACATATATTTGAAACAAGTAAGGTAACATTGTTACACATCATGTTATGAAAACTCCAGAAAGATTTTACTGTGTATAACAAAAGTACTTGGTGTCATAAGAGGGTTGAGATTATTAATTTTTGCTAATGAATTCCCTGCTTAAACATTTTGGTGTTACTGTGCCTGTCTGAAGAACCTGATTGACTTAAGAACTTTAAGTCTGTGGTGATACTTGCCAGTTTATCTCCTTCCAGCAGTAAGGTTAAAGTTGTGAGTTCCTGTAAACACATTTCTTGTTTTCAGCTATTGTTAGTACTTTCCTTATTCTTCCAGTTTCTATCGCTTTGTGTTGGAACCAGAGATACATTTTACATCGGATGGCAGACAAACAAGTGGCCCAATGGCAAGATTTGCCAATATGCCAACATCTCCATTGTTGACACAAAACATGCAGGTGCCTGAAAACTGGCTGGTGGAGTCAGTTCGCAGTGTGTATGATCTTGACAATATTCGTTTGGAGGATGTGGATAGTGTTGTACACAGGTAAGCCATCAGAATAGTGTAATTTTGCATGGCGACTATTTATTTATGTCAGTCTACTCTGCTACTGACGTTTACTTACGCACTGGTTCGTACGTTCAAATCCTGCTCTCACATAGATGTTGCTGGTTTTTTCCTGTAAGTTCTCCTGAAAGTAGTGGTGATATAGTCTGGTCACTGATCTAAGAGACTCATTACTTAGTGGGTGCATTTACACTATGCGTGGGTTGTCTAGCAAACTGGCTTTTCCACCTCTCTGCTCCCTGAAGCTCCTCGTTAGTTTTCTTCCATGTTCTGCTATCTTTTGTGACATCCTTCTGAACCTGGTGTTCACATCTTGATCTTGGGTTTTGTCTTATTGTTTTCCATTTTTGGGACTGTCTTTGAGATTCTATTTTCCTTAATTCATAAAACAAGTCTGTACTTTTTTTTTCTGTCACATATTAAATTATTGCCCTAGGTATTTGTCTTTGAACTGTTTTTATCCCTTATTCTCTCCATTCTGGTTTTTCCTTGTATACTTCTTGATAATCTCATCCCTGCTGCTCATAACATACAAATATCTGCCTTTAAAATATTACCTTGAAATATACCATGATCATTTCCTCCAGATCATATGTAATCATGCCACCGCTTTGTTTCTTCAAAACATGATTATTATTGTGTCATATATACAAGAATATAATATTTTGTACAATTAGTAACTGTCTGTTGTCACTTGTTACAGTGAATTTGAGTTGGAATACTTACTACTTGAAGGTCACTGTTTTGAGACTACCATGGGCAATCCACCACGAGGTCTTCAGATCACACTTGGAACAGAGACTCAGCCAGTTGTTGTGGACACTATTGTCATGGCAAACTTGGGTTACTTTCAGTTGAAGGCCAACCCTGGAGCTTGGTTACTGCGCCTTAGACAGGGTCGCTCAGCAGACATCTTTGATATTGTCAGGTTTGAAGACACTACTTCATTTTGAATGGATTCAACAAAAGAGCAGTATTTTGTGTTCTTACACTAAAGCTATATCTTGATTTTGCACATGTAACTGATTAATACTTTTGTGCAGAATGTTCTGAGAACTCTTTTAAGTTATTGAACCTTTTAAAGCCCAGAGCTTACTGTTTGTACCACCAGTTTTAACATTCATAAATTCTGCATTGTGGCTACAGATTGCAGTTATGTGTTCTGCGTGTGTCTCAGGACAAACAGTGGCTTTTTTTTATATACAACATTAACTGATTGATTTTTTTAAAACTGAGATGGAGCGTGTTTGCTTTATAGTACAAACCGGTTCTTTATATAAAACAGATTACATTTCATCGTTAAAGGGTTAATTATGCAGAAGTTGTTCAGAAATTTCTCTCCTGGTGTGGAAGCCAAAGGTTCGTAATTTTTCTCCAGGCTACAGTTTACTGTTATTCTCCGATCCCTGTCTTAGCTTGTGAAGTTGCTCCTCTCATTTCATGCAGTTTTAGGAACAGCCCAATAAGGGGACCATTTTATATCTTTTTCTGCATGTGCTATGTGGTAATGGATAGTTAGACTGATGTATGAGAGCAACAGGGCTGTCATTAAGCAACCCTTGCATCACAACAGTTTCTGTGTGACAGCAAGCACAATCACCAGCGGCTAGAACAGCACACCCTTAGGCATGATTAATTAACTGATTGACTCAGGAAAGTATAGTCCTCATTTAATCAAAAAGTTCCTCACCTGTTTTAGAATGCATGGTTCTTTGCCATGTCCAAAAGGGATTGCCTTACTCCATGCAACAGAGTCCTTCATGATAAACTAACCCGTTCTGAGCTACTTACCACATTTACAAGTGCCCTCCACCTGTCCCTGTCCTGAGCCAGATCAGTCGAGTCCATGCCCCTCCATCCCACTACCTGAAGATCCATCTTAATGTTATTCTCCCATCTACACCTGGGTCTTCCAAATGGTTTGTTCCCTCAGGTTTCCCCACCAAAACCACCCTGTATACACCTCTCCTGTCCCCCATACATGCTACATTTCCTGCCCATCTCATTCTTCTTGATTTTGTCACCTGAATAATATTTTGTGAGGAGTACAGGTCATTAAGCTCCTCATTATGTAGTTTTCTCTGTTCCCCTATTACCTCTTCCCTCTTAGGCTCAAATATTCTCCATAGCACCATATTCTCAAACACCTTCAGCCTACATTCCTCCCTCAATGTGAGTGATCAAGTTTCACACCCATACAAAACAACAGGCAAAATTATAGTTCTTTGTATCTTAATCTTTATATTTTTGGATAACAAACTGGAAGACAGACTATTCTGCACCAAATGATAGTAAGCATTCCCTGACTTCAGTCTGCTCTTAATTTCTTCCTGAATGGAATTATGATCCATTAAGGTTGTTTCCAAATATTTGAACTGTTCCACCGTTTCATGGTAACTAGTATCAATCTTTGTATTATGAATTTGACATGCATTCTGATCTCAAGACATGATCATGTACTTAGATTTTTCAGCATTTACTTCTAGTCCAGTCTGCTTAGTAGCAACTACTAAAGCTTCTGTGTTTTTATTTTTCAGTATTTACACTTCAGCCCAATATAGTAATATCATAAGCATAAACTAGAAGCTTACGTGTACCATTTATTTTCAAACCATCCTGGTTTATCTGAACCCTTCTTATGGTTTATTGTAATGCAAAGCTGAGAAGCGATGGTGATAAAACATCTCCTTTTTTCAAAGTATTTTTAGTAAAACAAATTTCTTCCTACCCAGACTGTGCTGTAGCTTTCATTCAGACACATTTTTATTAGCCTTATCAGTTTCATGGGGATACCAAACTCAATGAGAATTTTATACAAAACCTCCCTCCTACTGAATTATAAGCTTTCTTGAAGTCTGTAAATATCTGATGCTCTGCTTCATTATATTCCCATTTTTCTGAAGTATTTAACCAGTGCAGAGTATATGATAAGTAGTTGACCTGTTGCATTGAAATCCACAATGACGATGTGATATTCTCACATGTGCGAGGACAGGCCGAGTATAACTGCAAAACCCCTCAGGATAACTGGTCTTTGGGGCGGGATTTGAACTGTGGACCTCGCAGACATGACACAAGAGTGCCACTCACTCGGTCACAGCATCTTTATCAACTGGTTATGAAAGAGACCCACAGTGTACCTGAAATAGGAACTCAGAATTTCATTCATGGAAATGAGGACTGTTTACAGGATCCTGCATTGTTAAATGAAGAGTATACTTTACTGAAACAAGAAATGAGAGGGGATTGATTTGTTGCAAGTGCAGAGATGATGTGAAAACACTACAACAGGGAGAAAACGCAGCAGAGACCAAAATTTTGAAACACTGTGGCATTATAACTGAGAGTGTGGGGAAACTCTGCATTGGTATGGGGTACTTTGATTGGTTCCAGAAAAAATTCAAACTCTAGGTGGGATAGTACTGTAAGCAGAGACACTAATGAGGTTACACTGTACTTTAAATGTATAACTATTAATGTTTTGTATCCAGCCATGAAGGATCAGACACTCCGGCCAATTCAACAGACATTAAGGTTTTGATCAGCTCATTCCGCAGCCATGTGTTAAAACTGAAGGTTGCCAAGAAGCCAGATAAGATGCATATGGATCTTCTTTCAGATGACAGTGATCCAAACTCTGGCATTTGGAGCTCCATAACAAGGTATAACATTTAAAAACTCTCTCTTCTTTTCTTACTACAAACATTCATGTAATCTTTTGTAGTCTGTGTCTTTTTGTTTATGTCCATTGTGTTTTATTAGCATATATGGAATTGGTTTTGGTGATGAGTAATGCTTTGGATAGTAGGTATTGGTCTGTGGGATGGGTGCAGTTCCCAGTAGTCTGGTATTTTTTTCTTTTGGTGACTAGATAAAACAGGTGGAAATAAGGAGCCATTCAGAGAAATTAAAATTATTATATGAATTGTAAACAATTATGCACAACGTTGGTTTTGTAGTGCTGATACATCATAAATATCGACTTATGGAATAACACTACAAAAATGACATTCAAGTACAGTATTTCATTTGTAATATAGTTTTGTATCATGTTTTTTTCCAAGAATTGCAAAAAGTGACCATTAGCTTTGTCATGTATGTCTGTCCTTACACACAAAACAACTCGGCTCCAACTGGACAGATTTTCATGAAATTTAGTATTTGAGTATTTTGTGAAAATCTGTGGTGAAAATTCGAGTTTTGTTAAAGTCTACTAAGAATAAGGGATACTGTACATGAAGACCAATATACATTTTTTGTTTGTATGTCCCTCAGGTCTTAGAATGAGAAATTTTTCGGACAAAATTCATAGAGGGCATCAAAATATATTTTATGTTCACTAATTTTTTAGAATATCATGCTGTTTATAAGATAATGTGGAAAAATATTTAGAGCCAGACAGGCCACAGATGATAATATGATACTTGTGCACTGCATGCTGGATACCAAAGGCTACAAACCCACACTCGGAATATGTAATACTTATTGCTTTTCCCTGCAACATTGGTTGCACAAACGCACCTCAGTATCATGTTATAAGTACATTGCCTCTCTTGTACCATTGTTAGATTAGCTCTTGGAGCCAGCTGGTGTCATGTTTCATAGAAACCAGGAGCTTTTTTCTGTTTATAGCAGACTTCTGGAACGTGAAAGTGATACATTTTTTCTCTTTGGTGCTCAGGTTACATTGTATGATTTGCTTCTTGACCACCTAAATTCCTTCATGGAATGGTTCCCGCAGAAGGTCATAATTTTACCTGGTTTAATTACAGTACATTTAGTGGATCAAAAACATCAGAAGAAGATGGAGATGAGAGGATTAACATCTTCTCGGTTGCATCAGGTCATTTATATGAGCGTTTCCTGCGGATTATGATGCTGAGCGTATTGAAACACACAAGCACACCAGTAAAGTTTTGGTTTCTCAAGAATTACTTGTCACCAACGCTGAAGGTGAGTTTGTGGGGTAATGGTTACATTGAAAATGTGTTTCTTCTGATGGGATGAGCCCATCCTGTGTAAGGAGGGAAAGTGTACAGTGTAAGTAGTGTGGGGGAGCAGGAGGCTTACTAGAATAGCCACCATCTGTGTCCCCTGTGTTGTAGTGAATGTAGTAACTAATTCATTTTAAACTTCTCATTTTTCAGGATTTCCTACCTCAAATGGCAAAAGAATATGGGTTTGAATATGAATTAGTCCAGTACAAGTGGCCACGATGGCTTCACCAACAAACAGAGAAGCAGCGAATCATCTGGGGTTATAAAATTCTCTTCCTTGATGTCCTCTTCCCGTTAGATGTTAGGAAGATTATATTTGTTGACGCTGATCAGGTATACCTCAGAAAACCTTTATTTGTGTGTGTGTGTGTGTGTGTGTGTGTGTGTGTGTGTGTGAACGTCTGTTGAAAATGATCACTCTTTTAATAGCTTACTAACCTTCCTGACATCTTCCAGCAGGGTGAAGTGAAGTGAAGGAATATGCATCACAGATGGGGTTATATCAGACGGATTCTGCTGTTCTCATTACAGTTATGTTAGTAGCACTAATGACTGACATAGAACAGTTGTATGCCTTCATATTCTGTACATTTGAAAAAATATTAGCTTTGTCAGAGATGAAGCCTTGATATAACCCTGGAAAACTGTGAAGTCTTATGCAGAGACAAATTGTGAATCAGTGTTGTTATTTGGTAAAGAGCATACAGAGGCACAGAAATGGCCTTTTTTATCTAACATATCTTACCTAACTCATATGTGTCATCATGGCAGAGGAAAAGGAAGTACATCAGCAGGAAGTATAAATTTTTTAGTTCTGAACAGCCAAAATTAGAAAATCAGATTCAAATTATAGTTAAAAAATACTGGAAAATTGTGTATATTTTAATTGGCTTGAAAACCATGAATCTTAGGGATAAAATGTGTTATTTATAAATTTTTTTCAGAACACTTTTTTCTGCAATAAAGTTTCAGCAGGTACTATTGTAATGTGTTCAGAAATGTGTGTAAGCCTTTAATTTATGTATCTGTTTTGTCAAATTTTAGCCAGAATTGTAAAATGTTGTATTCTTTCGTTTGGGTGGTTCCCAGGTGTCTGAATTTTGTATGCCGATGTTTCAGAACGCACTGTTCCATCTTCATGGGAGGTGTAGGCATGAAGAACAAATGGGCTGAGATTGTTGGGGTATTTATATGGGAAAAGGTTTGGCTCAAAAATAGCCTGAGCCAATCTGATTGACTCAGGCTACAGAACTTATAATTCCAGATTTTTAGTGCTACATCTGTATTAATCATCATCGTAAGACATAACACTCACGAAACAGGAATTTGCCTTTACCCACCAATACACAGTTTTACAGGAGACAGAAAAACTTTGACTGATCATCATTAGAACAACACTTAAGCATGTTATGTTTTTATGAAAACATAAGCACAAACACATTTTTTGTGGACACAACGTTTTGACGGAAAGTGTGTTCGTAACTTAACTGTCTAGCAATGCAGGAATCTCAGTTTAATGAATCGTGTGGGTTACAACAAATTGTCATTTCATGAGCAATAAATTGTTTCTAGGTTGTGCGAGCAGATATGAGAGAACTAAGGGATCTTGATCTTGGTGGTGCTCCATATGGTTATACACCATTTTGTGACAGTCGCACTGAGATGGATGGGTTTCGTTTCTGGAAGCAGGGTTACTGGCGCAATCATCTTCAGGGTAGACGATACCATATCAGTGCTCTGTATGTAGTGGACTTGCGTCGGTTCAGGAGGATAGCTGCTGGAGATAGGTTACGAGGGCAGTACCAAGCTCTCAGTCAGGACCCTAACTCCCTATCCAATTTGGACCAGGTACGTAATGTCAACATATTTTTATTTATTTATTTAATACTGAGCTTGGTAGAGAGCTGAGGAGTCTTTTTGGTATGCATCTTGACTAGGGAGCAGGTACTCTAATCAAAATATTGTATGATTTTTATTTTCTCCAAAGAAATGTTGGAATGGTACCTAGAAGTTGATTACAGGTACTTTGTCTTCTGTCCTTTCCATTTCATTGTACATTAGAATCATGTTGCATATCATATGATGCTTAATCATCTGTGTGGTTTATACAGCTGTGTTGAATAACATATGAACTGTACATTCTAATGGGTCACAAGTTGTGTTTAACAACATGCTCTTCATTGTATTGTTTTAAAGTTACTGCAGGGAAACAAGGGATTGCATTCTAATTCCCCTCAGCATCAGAAAAGGAAAAAATTTTATATTTTTGTTTGTGCTGAGAGCACAGGTGTTCATCTCTGCAGCACTGACCACACTTTGCTTCAGGAAGGATCCTCTGACCCCCTCAGATTTTACCTTTTTCTGCTAGCCATAAGAACCAGACCATTCTAAGTATCACATACAGAATTCCAAATTTCTCATTGACAAGTTTATGATCCAACCTCTTGACCAAGCCATGTTTGACTTTTTCAGATTTAAATTACTTACATTTTAATGAATAAAATTTGTGTAATGTTTCCAAAAACTTTGTCATCAAATTAAAAAAAAACTTTCTTTCATTTTCCAACCAATCACAGAAATCTTAGATGTTTGTCAAAGCTGTCACCCCAGGTGATGGGTAAGGTGTAAGGACACTGAAATGCTCAGAATTTAGACACGAGAGGAGATGGACTGCAGAGAATGTAGTCTAAAGTTGGGAAATCAGTAATCAGACATTTATATCAGAGTGATCAGAAAATAGAGACAGTGGTCAGACACTAGGGCATACTGTAGTTAGATTAAGAGGTAGTCAGAGAGGGTGTACACCTGGAACGGTACTCACCAAGTCTAATATGTGCATATGAATCATTGGTAAATGCCAAGCACTTCTTCATGGTGCTAAGTGTAGTGTTACTTCTTACAACGACATTGACCACCCTGGCCGAATCGCCCTGTTACGGACCATGAGAAAATTCCTCATGCTTCAACGTCAGAATGGTGCATGCACCTAACCTCTCTCTTTCACCCTTCAAACTAAGGTATGTAGGTAGGTATAATCTTAAATGCTGTAGGTCACAATAAGGACCAGCAGCAGACAGCATCATTGTTAATACATTGTGCTTTGATGTTTTTTCGACCGCGCATCATAGTATAGAATTATTTCATTTACCAACTTTAATGCACAATTCTTTATTCATTAACAATATGTATGTTACACGATTATCCTCGACATGTTTC
>JGI24700J35501_10930313_pt1 | contig 12923 bp, 13 predicted proteins | sample TergutTh196P1_FD_35501 | JGI IMG/M metagenome (IMG submission 35501) | reverse complement strand
TAATTATTATTTGTTCACTGTTCTTACAGGTCAGTATGTGGGTTCACAGAACTCATAACTCAGCAATATACAAATCTACTTAGTAACAGCATGTGCTGACATAAAAGGAATGTGTTGTCATCAAGAATTGCTGTATGACAGACTTCCTGTTGCTAGCGCTCACCTCAGCTAAAATTGTTCATTAATTGTGAATTTCAAGTTTCTATCAGGTCAACGTACAAAGTAAAAGTTATTCACATAAAATTAACTAAAATTTCCAAAATCCAAAATACAAGTCAAATGTTAATGTTTTTCTTCTCTTTCTATACACTACAATTCTTAATCAATTCTTGCTTCACATTAAAAAATGAACTGGTAGAAGAAACATTTCTTGTATATGGTAATCTACACGCTGGGCAAGCCGATCTTCCAATGCCATTTTCTTTTCTGCAAAATGTCCAGACCGGCCCTGGGGTCCATCCAGGTTCTTATTTAATGGGTAGTTGGGTTAATTTTCGGGAGCAAAGCGTCCGGGGGCGTGAAGTTTCGCCATTCACCTCCATTTACTGCTGAAGTTAAGTTACTCGGCCCATATGCCTTGATGGCGCGCTAAAGGATTTTACCTTTTTAGACCTTCGATTGTTTCCCACTCTCCTGCAAGAGTAATCATCTTACCTGCGCGTGGTCAACGTCAAGTACCTCGCTGTCTCTTTAATCCATTTTCACGGTCGCCAACATGCTCTCCGAATACTAAAGATTCATGTTGGTACAATTGTTCCGTTCGGTTTAGGCATGTTGGCAACAATAACAGTTTGGGAAGCGAACAACATTTAGTCGAATTGAATTTGTGAGTAATTAGTGAGTTTGAGTGAGAGGAGGGCGTGGGTGAGTATGATTGATTATGAATGTCCGTTTGTAAAAGTAGTGAAATAAGTTTTATTATTTAGAACAGTTATTTTAATTAACTGTAAGCAGTGAAATGTTCGACCAGATGCACACCTTGCACATGAGTGGGAAACTCAATTGCAGTGTTAAGTGAAAAGGTACCATGGGCCTTGGTGTCAACAAATTCAACCCAATAAGAGATCTTCACTGTCAGTTTAGATAAGCCCGAGAAATCCGCTGTCTCTTTTCTGAGTGCCACTTCAAACAAGGTTGACTAGTAGAGTACGTAACGTTTAACCATCGGAGTGGTGACATGTAAGGCGTTCTTTGCAGATAATGGGTTGCAGTGTTGCTCCTTTATTTTTTGTTATAGATTGACATGATGGAAGTGTGTGTTGACAGTGTAGAGTCGGCTGTTAATGCATGTAAAGGCGGAGCGTCTCGTTTGGAGTTATGTGCAGCTTTGAGTGAAGGTGGCCTCACTCCCACGCCAGGAATGCTTAAGATTATTAAATCTGTTGTAACAATACCAGTGTTTGTGATGTTGCGTCCTCGTGGTGGTGACGATTTTGTATATTCAAGGTACGAAGTCGAGGTTATGATGAATGATGCAGTTGTATTAAAAGAGTGGGGTGCAGATGGTTTTGTTTTTGGTGCTTTAACTGCATCTGGTGAGATAGATAAGAGAGTGTGTAGGGAAATCATGGACATAGTATCACCACTGCCAGCCACATTCCATCGAGCATTTGATGTATGTCGAGATATCACCCTGGCTTTGTCTACTATAATAGCTCTTGGATTTTCACGAATTTTGACCAGTGGACAGGAGTTGACAGCAAGTAAAGGAATACCTGTTATAAAGAAATTAATTTCAAATGCTGATGGACGAATTATAATAATGCCTGGAGCAGGTATCACAAGAGCCAACATTGGAGAAATTCTGCGACAGACAGGAGCCCGAGAATGTCATGCATCAGCTAAGGTTTTAAAGACATGTTCTGATTCACCCAGTAAATGCATTATGGGGTTCAGGAGTGAAGAAAATGCATTTGTTACATCAGAAGAGCTGGTTAGGGAAATGGTGACAATTGCTGATGAAACAATAAGGAACAGCAAGTGGGAAATCAGTGTGTGAGTCATAACTAGAACTCACACACAAGAATGTGGGATTCCAATATCTATGTCTTTCATAAAAATTGGTCATTTTAATAATGTACATTTGCTTGAATTTGTAACTGTTACTTAAATTCAGTAGAATGCAAAAGTTTCAAATTTATGTGATTTGTGACAGTGTATGTAGAGAGTATTATGATTAAACAGAGTGGTAACAAGATAAAACTGGAAGTAATTCCTGCCATACTGTCAGCTTTTACAGTTCGCAGTAACAAGAAAGCTATAACTAAATATCCTATCTAGAAATAAATGCTACAGATCATGAAGTAGTAATACACATAATAATTTATTAAATCACAAAGAAGAACACAAAATGGCTACATTTGAAAGATGGACCCATCCTAAAGAGGCTCTTTTAGGTGAAATAATCAAGAGAACTAAGAACACTGATAAATATATCGACAAGTGGTTGATGTGGGATGCCTAAAATCATCAAACTATGTGGTAGGATAATAAGTAGCATGGGATTGTTTAAGGACAAGAGAAAATGGGCCACTTTCATGTGTTTTCAGAGATCAGAACTGCATTAAGAAAACTGAAAATCTGCAGCTACACTATCAACGTAAGTGTGAATTAATAGGAGTTACAAACTTGCATGCGTAGATGGCCATTAATCTTATATAGGCCAAACGGTTATCACTAAAATAAGGAGCGTGTATGGAGTACCAGTAATGTGAATTCAAAACAAACAATACATGTATTAAATACTGTGCATAGCTTTGGCAAAATTGAGCACATAATGGATAACTCCAGTTCTGCAACAAAAGGCCAATTTTATGATTGCAAAATAAATTGTTTTATTTGTGTATGTAATAAACCAGATAAACTTGTAGGTTCTATAAAAACAAAGAATTTGATGATTTATAAGAGGCAGCACTAGAATCCCTTTATAGAGATCAAGTATAACAGAAACAGTGCAGATACAGGTTCTGGCTTGTATAAATCAGTAATTCCACAGAGTGCCATTGTTCTTGAAAAGGTAACAATTCCACAGCTAGACAAATTCGCCCCTGCCACATCTAATGGAAACGAATGGTTCAGTCCTCTATTTAAAGCAATCCATAATCACTTGTCTGAATTTAGCCAATTCACATCCTACCATGCTGATGTTTAAGATTCTGTTTAATGTTATCCTTCCATCTAGGTCATCCAGGTGGTGACTTTCATTCAGACCCCCTCCAAAGACCTGTATACATTTCTCTTGTCTGCCATGTGTGTCACAGTTTGTGTCCACCTCATCCTCTTTGATGGGATAACCTGAAGAATATTTGTTGATGAGTCCATTGGATCTGTTGGCATTCTTATATGCAAGAAGCTAAACAAATGTCATTTTACAATATACAGTTACAAGTGAACTGACTTAAAAATGTCAGCCAGCTTGTGATGTGAAACAGTGACTGTTTAATACAGAAGTTAGTGAACCCTACTCTGTAGAGTGCCTGTTTTCATGTACAAATAGTAAAAAGGTAAAGGTAGAGGTAAAGGTAAAGTTCACCCTAGAACAGGCCACGAAAACCCAGATGGGGAGCAGATGTATAGCTCTACTCTTCCTTTAACCTCAGCTCTGTATGGAGGTGGGTGGTCAACGCGACGCCTCAGCCAGTTTACCCTCAGAAAAGACCCAGTACCCATTGTATAGGAGGCTGGGTGGCCCAGCCTGGACAGGTGCAGAAAATCTCACCCCCACCAGGATTCGATCCCCCGACCGTCCAGCCCGTAGTGAGTCATTATACTGACTGCGCTGTCCCAGCCTCCGTACAAGTAGTAAGTCAGGAAATTAATCCAGTTGTTTTGTAGTGAAATGAAAAGTTGTGAACATATTGTATAATGTTACAAGTTGACATACTGCAGAACTCTGGGAAGACATCCTTCTCCTATATTGAGAAGTTACTGTGTGCAGGTACACTGCATATCAGGAAACTTCCTGGACATAATGTTCTGTCGACCGATTGAAGTATTCATTTTTATTTAATGATGCAGTGGAGATGTGCCACCTTAGAGTAGTTAGGGGACTGGTTTTGTTCAATGCAAATTAGATTCTTGTGATGTTAATAGTAAAAGTGAGATATGTTTGTTGATGTAGTGTTTAACCTCTTCTTCTGTCATTGTTTCAATGAACAGGTCTACAGTCACTTTGCTGTCTCAGAATCTTTCCTCTCTTCTTGACATCTTTTAGTACCTGACTGATGCATCTTGTTCTGGATTGTTCTCTGGGTCTTTCTAAATATAATTGTTGTATCTATTGTCTCTTTTTGCATGTCTGTGAGCACAGGAGCTGTCATGGGTTGTCATGGTGAACACGGTTTTTGTAGGCACTACAGCTGCCATGCTCAGAGACATAATAAAGGAGACAACCTCTGATGAGGTATGCAGTGAATTGAGGGTCATTTTCAAACATGTGAAATGCAAATTCAACAGGAGGGGGAAATAATTATGTTCAGATGCCATGTGTTTCATACAGGAACTGCAAGTAACAAGGAAACAGAGACTTAAGTTACAATATTACCCTTGTCTGGATGCTGGAAAATTGGTTATTGTAGGAATTTCATTTATTAGTTAATATTTAATACAGTTTGTCAGAAAGTTGCTGAGCAAGCAGTGTGTGTGTGTGTGTGTGTATGTGTGTATATTGTAGATAATTGTAATGAATCAGTAGTTCTGACAGATTTCCCATGTTTAGAGCCCATCATGATGCCACTTGCTAAGTACCGTCCAAATATTGGCTCCACTATCAGTAGCTCTTGTTACATGGGCATATGTGAATGGGTCTTTTGTCTGGAGATCATTTGCAATGTAGAAATGTTGCATGTGAGGAGATTTGCAGTGTACATATGGGTTAAATTTTTGGCACAACATTATTTGAGATCTGTAACATTATCATATTTACCTGAATGTATGATGGAGGTCTTCTCCTGAATTTTATTAGTTTAAAGGTAGCAGCTGTCTTAAAGTAATGCCCAGATACACAGTGGAACTGGATAAATGATACTTGTTTTGAGGCTTTGTAAATAAAAATAGGCACCATTTTGCTAAAACTTTTTCCGTTTTTTTGAAAGAGGCAGATGGGTATCTTAAATGGAAAGTCTTGTTTGTATCTTAATACATGTAGAAGTACAGTATGTCAGTGTGAAGTCCATGTGCATGGCTTGAAGGTATGTAGGGGTATAGCTACACTTATTCTTAAACTTGGCACTAGACGGAGGCCACATTACCCCACAGGGACAGGACATTCACAGCTGGGTGTTCTGGGGAGGAGATAATTTCCTGCCACTGCTGGAAATTGAACCCTTGATTCAAGAAATCCCATAGTCAATACTTTTCAGCTGCACAGAGTACATTTTCTGCTATGGTATAAAGGTACCTCAGTACTGACGTTACAGAATATATTGTGTTGAAAATATCAGTAATGAATTTGATTTGTGTTTGACTGTGCATCAATGTATTTTACCTACATCAGTAATGAAATTTGGAAACAGTAGCTGTTTGGTCTCTTCCATTTGACCAAGTGTTTAACGTCCGTTGGCTGGGCCACAATGTACATCCACAGTCAATCTGGCCAGATGTTGCAATACTTTTTGGACTGCTTGGCGCTGAAGACTGTAACCGTACGGACAGAGTTCGATTCTCTATTTTGGAGGAACGAGGACATATAAATTAATTTGAAGAGTAGATTACGTAAGTCTCTTTAGATAAATATTTTATTTAGGATGATTAGATAAACCGAAACATATGAAGCACCTAATGTTTAGAGAGAGGATAAGTGACTAGCAGCCTCTGACCAGACAGGAAATGGGGGAAGAAAAAAACCTTTGGAAACCGCAAGAAATGTAACTTGAGAACTTGGCAGGTCGGGAAGCCGAACTCTTGGTGTACAGCGTGGAGACTGAGTTCTGTGTGAAGTGACCTATGTGGAGTTGTTGAAATCAAAATTTTAACCAATTGGAAGGAACACTCAGATTTTGTTTAAAATTTGGACATGTAGGGAAACGAGGGACGCCGGCGCTCTCTTGTTAGTCAATCAGAGAGGACGCGACAACAGCATCTCTCAACCGAATTATTGATTAACAATGGTCAAAATTAGAATTTGTTTTGCGTGTCGAAATGTGACTACAATACAGTGAAGTGAAGTGTCGTCAAAAGTATGTATACCTGGCGTTCTAATTGTCCTCGGAATTTGAAACCATCATAAAGAAAAGTTTGTATGTGTCGGTTTTTAGTTAGTTATTATTTAAATAATAATTCTTCTTTTGGGTAAGTAAAAGTTTGAGATATTTTTCTCAAAGCAAAATTTTCTGCGTACAAAAATGGTAACATTTATCAAAATATAAGAAAAATAAAATAAATAAAAAGATTTAAAATGACTTGTTGCATATCTCAATTTGAATAAAAGAATAATGATAAGGTGAGTGTCATTGCCGCGAGACAACCAGTATCGTTATGACCTCGTGTGGTAAATAACGTTTCTTTATTCAGTTAAATAACTAAACTTTATTCTTCCGACTGTTCATTAAAAATCAAAGGACTGCGTACAGACGCCCATGGACACATCACCAGTCGATTCCCTCGAGTGGAGGCCATGACAGTAGACTCCAGTTGAAATGTGATGGCACAAGGTGATGCACGGGAGGGGAAGTGAAGGGGAAACTGGCGAATGGAGTGGGTATAGTCAGTACCCTTCACACTACCTCGGGGCATGGTGTATCCAGCATTACTACAGCTGATGCGCACACCTCGGCTGCCTGTAGTCGACTGAACTGACGCCCCCACCGATTTAAATGGACTCGTCCGTTTCGCCGAAAGACGAAATCTGGTTTCTGCGTGTAAATAGAGGGGGGAAGTTGGGTCCGTCAAAACACAACTGTCGTAGTATCGCATCTTATTGAGTTAACAATGACGACATGTTTCGGTCGTGCTTGGCCATCTTCAGGTCATCATAAGCTAGGTTACAAATAATAGGGGGAAACATATACATGAATGAAAACTTATTTAGAAGCAGTATGTATTCATCGTGTTCAACGAGATCTCGTTAACAGGTTTTCTATACATGTGACTATTAGTGCTTGTACCCAGAGTGAAAATTAGAATCGGGCCTGAAATATGTGAAAAAACTATGAAGTTCCCGGTTGGATCCTCTGTGTTGGTGCGTCCTGGTTTAGGTTTTGGCTTAGAGTTTGCTTTTTATTCAGTTCGGTTAGCTTTGGAATGTCTGGCCTTTGCGTGGTTTGCTTCAGGTGGCCCGGCATGTGGCGTAGGCGTATTGATGTAGGTATTTGGCTTTGGCAAGACTCGGAGATTCTGGTTCATGCGTAGACTGCTTGTGAATATACGTTATGTGGACACGGTTATTGTTTTCCTTGTTCTCTTAAGTGGTGCGGTCCTTGTGGGGGTTGCTTGTGCTTGATAGTGTGGGGCGTGTGTGTAGCAGGTGTGGCGATGCATGAAGTGGTGGGTTGGTCCACTATTGCCTGGGGAAGAGAAGGAAGACATAAAATTCGTAGGATGGTGTGGTGTGAGAGGGGTATTGAAGTGTAAAAATTAAGATTTACGTGTCCTTACAGATTGAGTTCGTAGCATCTGGTGCAGGTGAGGATCCGGTGTCAGGACTTCTGTAGTGTACGTGCGCGGAGTTTTAGGGCGCGGCCTGGTGTGGAAATCCTGGATGTGAACGCCACCACTGTTGTATAGCAAGTGGCTAGGGTGGTGTTAGTTTGGAGCTGAGGGTTTTCGGATTGCGGGCAGGGAGGGGAGGGGGTAGGTAGATAGTTATGGGCAGGAGCTAACTGTTCTCTTCTAGGAAATCATTAAGAATGATCTGGAAGATTTTGCTGTTGGGGACAGTTTGGTCGTCATTTAGGTGGTTGTTCGTAGATTCCTCTTTAAAAACGTTCAATGGTATTGAGGTGGGCGCCTTTTTTATGGGTGTGTAAAATTTGCATGCATTCTTGTATGTTGCCAAATGCGTGTTGTGTTGTCGCGTGTAATGCGTATTTTGAAGTTTGGTTGTTGTATCGGAAGGCTCTCTTGTGTTCGTTATCTCTGGTTCTAAAGTCTCGATCCGTCTGCCCGATGTACGCCTTTCCGCAATCTGGACACGATAGTCTGTAGACACCCGAGCGTGTGATTGGGTCTAGGGGTTGTGGGTTCGGGGTGAGGTGGTGTAGTAAGTTGTTGGCTGTGCGGTAGGCTATTCTTATGTGTGTCTGGCAAGTGTCTAAACAGTTTTGTGATGAAGGTGGGTTCTCTGCCTGTGTATGTGAATGTGGCCAAGGTTCGTGCTGGGGGTTTTTCTCTGGGTGTGGAGGGGGTGGCGGGCTGGACTTTTGGGGGAGGATTGGGAAGGCGTTGTTATGGACGATGTGGATGATATTTTCTTCCTGTTGGTATTCGGCGGGTAGTAATTGGTAGGTGTTTAGGCGGTTGTATAGGAATCTGATTGCTGCATATTTATGCTGTGTGGGATGGTTTGAGGTGTACGTGATAATGGTGTCTGTGAACGTTGGTTTTCTGTTGACTGAGATTTTTACATTCGTTGGTGTTTTGTGGATTGTTATTTCCAGGTAGTTAATTGTGTTGTTGTGTTCTAATTCTTCGATGAAGTGTAGATTGGGGTGGAGGAAGTTAAAGTCGTAGAGTATTGAGTGAAGGTCGGTGGTTTGCGAGTCAAAGATTAGAAGAATGCCGTCAACGTATCGGACGTAGTTCACGAGTTTGTGTTTTTGGGTTAGATGGAGAAGATATGTGTGTTCAATGTGTTGTAGGAAGATTTCTGAGATAATGCTAGAGGAGGGGGCGCCCACTGCGAGGCCGTCAGTTTGGGTTATTGTGTCATTGTGTCTGAAGTAGTTTTGTTGCGTGATTGTTTCATACCAGTCCAAGAGTTCTGACTTTATTTGGGTGTCTGTGTGGTTGAGGTGTATTATGTTGTCTAGGATGTGTTTAGTCTGTGTAACCGGGATGTTGGAGTACATGTTCCTGATGTCGAGGGAGGCAAAGTTGGAGGTGGGGGTTATGGGTTTTTTTTTGTAGTTCCTGGATTAGATCAGTAGTGTTCTTTATGTTGAAGGCGTTCGGGAGTGGGGCGAATTGTGAGATCTTGGAGCTGAAATATCTAGCTAGTTTGTAAGCTGGGGCATTGCGCCAGTTTACGACGGGGCGGATGGGTTGGTCGGTCTTGTGGAGTTTTATGAGGCCCTTTATGGTGGGTGCTGTTGGGTTGAGGTTGATGAGTCTCCATCTCTGGTCTTGTGGGATGAGGGTGGTGCTGCGGTTTATGGTTCTCCTGATTTGGTTCTGGTAGATTAGTGTGGGGTTGGTTGTGGAGGTTTGGAAGTTGTTGTTGTCTATGAAGGTTCGTATTTTTGTGTTGTACTGCTGTGTGGGTAGAATGACTAGGGAGTTTCCTTTGTCTGCAGATGTGATGGTGCCTTCATTTTGTTTGAGTTTTGTTTTTTATGGAGCGTAAAGTTTTGTATTCAGAGTAGTGGGCGGGTGGTGTGTGTTTGGAATTGTGATTTCAATTTTGTTAGGTGATCTGATCTGGTTTCTGCGCGTGTGCCGTAACATTTCAACTGGCCTCTACCAACTACAGCCAGTAACCTGTCCCAAATTCCTGCATCATCATAACTACCATATCAGTTACATGAATTAGGACAGGTGAACGGGGCATAAGCAGATACCGAAAGAAAGAAAGAAAGAAGACACCACAACAAGAGGTAAGTCGGTTATAAGATGAAGGGGCTGTCATTTGAAACGTCAGAACTACTTATCCAACAACTCAGCGTAACACAACTGAAGACTGGCAACTTCACTTTCAGTACTGTTTTTTGTGAGATAAACTATCGGGTTGACTTACTAGCTGCATGGAATAGAGTACTTGACATGCTAATGGTTCGTCATATAGTCAAATTCCCCACATTGTATGGAAGCCAAAGAGCTTCCCAATTGCCCCATATCCTGAGTCAAATTAATGCAGTCTGTGCCCCCACATTTTCATTCTTTAGACATCCATATTAATATCTTCTTTTCATCTGTGCGCAGGTCTTCCAAGTGGTCCCTATCCTGCAAGTCTCCCCACCAAAACCCTGTGTTCATTTCTCTCTTCTCCCATGTGTGCCACCGCACATGTATTGGTAACTTAAAATGTGAGACAGAAGTTGTGAACAGATTAAATCAGTTGAGCACCAGCTCTTGACACCTCCTGCAGTGCAACAGCTAAGCTTCATTACTTGGCAGCCGAAATTTTAAGTTTGTTTTGCCCTGAGCCACAATTTTTTATGTCCACAAAGCAACAGTGTTTTGCCCAGGAAGTTTCACTACTGCATAAGTTGTTATTTCCATCTTGTCTAGCTGTCAAGCTTTGTGGAAAATACGAGGTTTCAGTAGTTGTTGATCTTTTGAAGGATTGTGGTGCCTTCAACTTCAGGTATCAGCAGTCGATCCTGGGGATGATTGAAATGCTGGGAACTTTTGGCCAACGACATAGCCTTTTCCCAGCAGTGCCACTCTCGGAACCTCAAATCTCGCAGCTAAGCATAATGCTGAATCAGGATGATTCCCAAAGGTCATGAAAAATGAATGAGACGTCATGACACCAATAACTAAGCCAATTTTGTACACTGAAGTATCGCTGTTTTTCGATACAATAACGAAGCGCACTTGATGCATTTGTCTAGTCTGTGGTCAAGTGTGGAAATTCTGTCGTGGCAGGAATGTGCCTATTGCATTCACAACCATGTTTGAACAACTATTTCCACTTTCTCAGTATTGTGTAATTGTTGATATCCAAACTATTGCGTCAGAGGCCCAAAACTATTTCCTTCCTGCGTGCTGCATTCTCATCCACCCTTCCTGTGCATGTAACTGAAGTTACGCACAAGGAACCTACAGCCTTCCTTGCGTCGATTTTACGCAACTCACATGCACAGTAGCATTATATGCAGTTCCAATAATACCGAATTTCATCCAAATCCGGCAATAAGTATGGGAAGCACGTATATAAATTCATTTACGACGCGAAGTAATATATGGCTTTCACAGCGCTCATTTTCACGAAACTCAGAACAGTGCCGACGAAGGGGAAGGGGGAGGAGCTGGTACAAATTACCGGGCCCTGGCGGTCCGGAAGGGGGCCCGGGACCCGACTGTGTTGTATATGTTTTTGTCTTTCTGAGTTGTAACACTTTTTGTCGACTGTACAAATTAACCCTCTCAGACCAAGCCCCAGTCGCTCTGCAACTGACAGACAGTCTTTCCGATTTTTAGTGTACAGATTTTTAACTGGTCCGCTCTTGCTGGGCGGCCCGATTAAGTTTTTTTTTCACCGGGGCCCTAGCCCGCTGTCGGAGGCCGTTACCCAGAATCACGTAATAAATGTCTCTGGGAATCTACTGTACCGAATTGTATCTATATTGCACGGAAAGTGTAGAAAGTACAGGGAAAATTTCAATTTATCCCTGTCATTAAATCATGGCTTTCACTTTACTGAATTTCACGAAACTCATAAATGTACAACAACAAAGCGTAGAGATCTATACAGAATTTCACTGAACTCGATCGGGAAATATGGAAAGGACGTTAGAATGTCCTTTACTCCCTTAAAAATATGTCGCCAAGCAGATCTTCACGAAATTCACGCTTGCTGGGCAGCTTGGTAACGAAATCATGTACCAATTTTACTGAAATCCGGCGCATGGTCTAGTACCTGATACTAGGCAAGGGGCCGGGGGGGCACCACAAGGTTTTTTTTGTTGTAATTCGTGAAGAACACCTAAACACCGTGATTTAATATTGACTAGGGAAATAATCGCTGTTTGTTTTCGGATCCGTAACGAACACCAATACGGTATGTTAGCAGAACGTAGAATTATTTAAGTTTAAACCTGGTGGTACGTAAACTACACGGCTCGTATGCCAATGGATTAGTGCAGTGACTAGGTTGTTGTCTGGATAACCTAACAATAAACGTTCGATTTCTTCGGCCCATTCCCCGCGACGTAACCTAAATCCTACAAACAAGTTAACACGACTATGCTAATTTGCTCACAGCGCTGCTATGCGCTCTACTTGCCATGCTCGTTACTGCTAATACAACCTGTACTCTGTGGCGAGGCAAGTGGAGGCGGCTGTAGTCAGGCTGCGCAGTTCGTGTGACGCAGAGTTCGGAGCAGGATGTCTCCGTTTGGTTATGGTTTAGTGCTGTCTGTGTTCATTGCTTTAACTGTCTCGGCAGTGCAAAGTGATGAAAATGGTATGTACTGTACCTTTCAGGTATTTGTAAACACAATTCACTAAAATGTTGTTTGAAGACTAAAATTAACCTGTGTTACATAGGAAGATGTAGATCGTCATCGTACGGAATCTTGCGGGAAACGTAAGTGCACTGTAGGAAGAAGGTAGAGTTTTTGGGTCGTGAGGCTGGTGGTACATACAATTACCAGTGTGGTTTAAATCATGCTCCTTGGGAATAAGTATTGAAATAATGGTAATAATAGTAAGAAACTTGTTCGGACATAGTCCTTGTGTCACTTCTTCATGCAGCGCCGTTGCTAATCGTCAGTCACACTATAAAGCCGAACAGTGTGGAATGATACTGACAGGGGAAACCGAAGTACTCTGAGAAAAACCTGCTCTAGTGCCACTTTGTCCACTCCAAATTTAACATGGCCTGGCCTCGGATCAGACCTGGCGTCAACTGTGACCAAGTTTGCGACTAACTGCCTGAGCCAATGGCATGGCAAGCTAAGACAGAGTGCGGGGCTGTTTGTGTTCAAAGTGAGTGGTGTGTCTTTCAACCACTGTGATTTAACCCGTAAAAATTACAAAAAAGAGAGGCGAAAAAGGAATTGAAGAGCAAGGGGGGTATTGAGAAATGCTTTCACAAGGGGGAT
>JGI24700J35501_10930314_pt1 | contig 12946 bp, 8 predicted proteins | sample TergutTh196P1_FD_35501 | JGI IMG/M metagenome (IMG submission 35501) | reverse complement strand
AACCAAATTCCCAAAATAAAATCTCTGGTGCTGGTTGCGTGTCTAAAAGAAACATCGGTTTCCATTCGGGATATTTGTCGTCATCTAAAACGCCTTTTCCAAGGTCGCTATCTTCGATAAGTGCAAAAGGATAACCGCCATCGTTGCCGTTTGTTTCGTTTAAGTCTTTGTATTTTCCCACATAAATCATGCAATTTGGGTATTTTTTGTGCATTTCTTTGCACGTCATGTAGGTTGGATTTTCTATTTTAATCATAATTGTTCCTCCTGTGGGTTTTGCCGCAGGTTTGCGGTTTTTTATAGATATTATAGCAGAAAAATTTTTAATTGGCAAATTTGGGGATATTTTCCAACTAAAAAGGCAAGCAAAAACCTGTCTTTGTTCGCATGGCTTTCAGCTTTGAAAAAGAAAAGCGAGGGCTTACTAGTGAAATCACAACGTCAAACTAACAATTTATAACTCCTTACCATTTTTGAATATATCCCCATTACAGCCTCAAGGCTTGCCTCTTGAAGATAATCCGCCCAAAACTTAAACGATACGTCAAATTCAGAAACGGCAATCTGTTTAAGTATAACGTTTTTATCAAGTTCTATGTTTGCGTATTTTGATAAATGCTGTATGTATGCTGAAATCAGCTTGTCCCTGTCTATATTAAACCTTGTTTCTCCGCGGCTTATGAAAAATGTAACATCGCCAATGCCATTACCAATATCTGCATTTTGCCAATCGCAAATTACTGCTTTATCGCCGTTTTTCAAAAAATGCCAAGGGTGGTAATCGCCATGACATAGCGTTTTTGGTATAAAAATTTTATCCGCACACGAAATTGCTCCGTCAAAGTTTTGGTACATTTCTTTTAATAAAGCAATATCAATGCTTTCGGGAAATTTATTTTGCAATTTGCTCCAACTTTCTAGCGATTTTGCGAGATTATGTGTATTTTCGTCCCATTGGTTGGCGTTGTTGCTTGCGAATAATTCGGTAAAATCCGTTGCGTTCATTGCATGAATTTGGGCACACATTTCCATTGCCTGGCTTTGCAATTTTTCAGTCCATTCATTATCTTTGATTGGCTGATACTTCTTAAAAATAATGAGCAACTCGGTTTCGCTGGAATATTGAAAAATTACTTCGGGAATAATTTCAAATCTGTTGTCGCAAAGTTTGTAAAAATCATATTCTTTTTTGAGCGATTTTTCCTGCCCGTCAAGTTCAAGCATATTTGTGTATTTTATTACATATTTATCGTCCGCAGAAAAAACGTATGCTCCGCTTGCACTTTCGCCAAGCGGCGTTAATTTGCTCACAGTCGGTAAGATATTGCTTGAATGCAATATTTCTTTTATTTTGTTTATCATTTTGATTTGTCCTCCGTTTAATGTAAATTGGCTTGCTACGCCGTAAGAACGCTATCGAACAAAATAATTATACCACGCCAACCCACCAATTTCAAGCCGCATTTTTTGTTTTTTCGCTTGAAAGCGGTAACGCTTGCCGATGATAGCGAAACTTAGTTTGGGGTTGGGGTTTTAGTGCCAAAAATGAGGATATTTTAGAAGAAAAACCATAGCAAAGAACAACAAGCCGATTAGGTAAATTCTAATCGGCTTGTTTTGTTTTATTTTGTTGCTTTTCGGCTACCGTATCACCATAACCACGGCAACTGTCGCAAAATACGGCGGTTGCGGATAATTGATTTCCACATTTTTTACAGTACATTTTTTTGCTCCTTTCTTATATGGTTAGGGTTGCCAACCAAAAATTATGCTGTCTATGTTGGCGGCGGTTATTGGGCTTAAAATGTCGTCTATGTTAATCAAATCGCCACCCCAACCAAAACTTATGCCTTGAAAATCCTCGTGTAATAAATCGTTTGCATTCCTGTCCGTAATTGTGAAGTCCCGTTCAAGAATCCATTCATTATCGGTGGTACGCAAAAAATGATTCCAGTCGTCTAACGTTGTACCTTCATTAAGGCTTGCATAATGCCGTCTTTCCGTGTTCGCCAAGTTTCCTATTGTGGTTTCAGTAAAAGAAAGCTCCGGATTATCCCAACTCATGATACGCCAATTCGTTGAGGATACGAGAGCAAAGGTAATCTCGCCGTTGACGACATGAAGATATTCTAAAGAAGAACTGTCGCCCATTCCCTGCGCCGCAAATAAGCCTGAAAAATCAGGGTTATTAACAATGCTTATATCTCCGCCAAAATTGCTTAATTCGACAAAAAAGCCCCCACTACTTATAAGTTCCAATTCTTCTGCCAAACCAATATTTTCGTTAAAAAAATACACGCTGTAATGATTAACTTGGTCGATAAACACATCACGAGTCGCCAAAATCAGCATAGGGATGCCGCCTGTTCCTGCAATATCCCGCAAGGCGAAAGAATGCGTATTTTCGCCAACATTTGCGAGCCGCTCTGCGTAAGCGTTTCGCCAACTAACATCGTCAAAGTCCAGTAAAGGAGCGGGCGGCACATCTGCAACCCCCGCAACGGACTGCTCGATTGCGTGTTGCACCGCCGCCAAAAACGCCCCCGATGTAACCGTTGCACCTGTAAAGTTATCAATATCAGCCGATTGTGCCGCAAGCACGGCGGGTATCAACGCCGCAAAAGCAGGGTCTGCGAAAGAGGGCGTGTCCTCCGAAAAGACCACTTCAACCGCAGTTATAGCGTTATCCGAAAAAACTACTTCCACGTGAATATCGTTGTTCCAGCCGTCTGTGCCAATTCCCAAAAATGTGCCTGATGTAAACTGCATTGCAGGGGCGACATCGCCCACTGGGCCCGCGCGGAGTTCTGCCAGCGTTATGCCAGCATTACTTACAAGTGCATCTTCAATGGTCTCAAAGAACACAAGGGAAGTTTCCGTTGCACCCGTGAAAGTGTCTATTCCAGTAGATTGTGCGGCGAGTATGGCGGGAATAAGGTGTGCAAGGGCGGGGTCGGCAAAGCTAGGTGTTTCGTTAATTTCCGTGATAACAATATCCACGATACGCCCCGTTGTGTCAACCACAACGTCAAGTCGCATATCGCCGTAACGCCCGTTCGGACTCATGCCCGAAAACGTGCCTGGTGTAAGGGGCAAAATGGTTTCGATAAGTTCGGGCAATGCGGCGGTTTCCTCAATATTTTCGCTTTCGTCAATTTCGCCGCTTTCCCCATTTTCCTCAACTCCAGCCAAAAGCAACGGCTCTTCTGCCAAAATAGCGGGGCTTGCCGTATCTTCCCAAAACGGGAAAAACACCATAACCACGGCAACCCCCGCAATTATTGCCGCAGCGGATATTCCCGCTATAATCAACTTAACGGGCGATTTTTTTTGCCTGCCTGTTCGGCAGACAGGCGGTGTTGCGTTACCTTTGTTTGTCGGGTTGCCGCAACTGCCGCAGAATACGGCAGTTGCGGATAATTGATTTCCACATTTTTTACAATACATTTTTTTGCTCCTTTTTTATATTGGCTATGCTTGCAACGGTATCAAAAAATCCGAGTGCATATAGCCAAACTGAAAATCTTGCTCCGAGTTGCCTTGCACACGAAACCAAACGGAATTAGCCGCCGCTCTTTCAATAACCAAAATTTCGCTATTGGTTGGGACAAGTGCCAATGACGGTGCATCGGTTGACGGAGCGGCTCGTAAATGCAGGTTGGCGGTGGTTATGTGGGCTGCGTTTACTGTGGCTGGCATTGTCATTGCTAATATCTGCTCGGAATCGTCTGTGCCTGACGCTCCACTATACCACACGGATAAACGCTGCGTATTATTCAATCCATAATTTGCAAGCATCGTGTTGTATTCTTCTTCGGTTATGGTTTGGCGGTTGTTCCAATTAAACAAAGGGTCATTTGAGATATTTGGGATATAGTAAAAAATATAACTCTCGTCATTTGTTACATCAAAATACCAATTACGGGAAATCGTAAAATCGCTAATTATCTGCCCATTTTCGGTTGTAAACAGCGTGTGTGAAACTACGCCGCCGTCAGCACCAAGCCGAACTGCTCGGTTGCCCGCTACGGTGGCACCTATAATAGGGTTGCCATCGCCTTGCCGACCTAAATCTAATGAGACCATTCGACCGTCTACCATAGCAAACAACATCGCCTCTGCACTACGAGTTTCGCCCCAACCAAACAGCGTTCTTACTACAAGCATACCCAACGTACCATTGCCGTCCACGTCCACTAAAAAGGCTCGCCGTGCACGTGTTCCCTCGGCTACGTCAGCGGCACAACCTGCAAAATATTCCTGCATGGCAAATACAAATGGGTGCGGAACGGTTTGGGATAGGTTGGCGGCGGCGGTGGGTGCGGCGGCGATTGGTGCAGTTGGCGGGGTTTCCCCTGCAATATTCCGCAAGTCGTCCATAAAATTTTGTAGGGCGATTGGGTTTTTTTCGATAAATCCGTGGGAACTCTCCATATGGATAATACCCAATTCTGCCCACGCCGCATTATGCTCTTCTTCGCTTACTTGAACTCCGTTTATGCTCCAACGTGGTGTAAAATTAGGAAAATCACTTTCATCGGTATCATTTACTAAGCTGATGACGTGTACTCTTTCGCTATTTGCAAAGGTGTAGAATGTTCCTGTTAAAGCCGAATTGACACCACTTCCCCAACCTGAACGCATCAAGTAATAACCGCTTGTTGCTGTAACAAGGGTAGAACCAATACGGTGGTCTGGATTTTCTTCAAAAACCCGCTGTACAAATCCGTTGCTGTAGCTATAAATAGCCATGATTGGCAACGCCCTTTCTCTATTATCGTCAACCCACCCTGCAAAGTTTACGACCAAATAGGGGCTTCCGTTGCCCTCAAAATCAATTAACAGAGAATAACCTAAGCCCGTATGGGTTTCATCCCACCACGAAAAATCCTCTTGGAATATGCCGTATTCCGCAATAACCCCCTCCAACGCCGAAAGATACGCCGCCGCCATTCCCGCCGTTAGCCCTGGGAATTGCGTTTCAAGGGCGGTTGGTGCGGCTGATCTGGCAACTTCGGCGGTTTCGGTAGGCTGTTCGGTTTCCGCCCAGTCGGCGGGGCGGCCGCGGACAATCGGTATATGGGCTACTGGCGACCAATCAGGTACTGGGATAACAAATAAAGTTGGTGCTGTTAAATTCGTAAGACGGGCAAGTGGGGTTATGTCGGTTATGGCTAATCTTTGTTCTTCGCCATCTCTAAACTCTAACGACAAAGCCGTCAAATTCGTAAGGCTTGCAAGCGGGGTTATATCGGATATTTGAGTACCCCAAATCGCCGACAAGGATAACGTCGTTAAATTAGCAAGGTTGGCAAGTGGGGTTATGTCGGTTACTGGCGGACCCCACAATTCCAACCGCAACTCCGTTAAATTCGTAAAGTTTGCTAGAGGAATTATGTCAGACACTTCGCCATGTCTCAATTCCAAATATAACTCCGTTAAATTCGCAAGATTCGCAAGTGGGGTTATGTCGGCTACTTCTGGGCTATTCCACAATCTCAAATCTAACTCTGTTAAATTCGCAAGGCTTGCAAGCGGAATTATATCGGTTACTTGGGGGCTATCCAAAATCAACGATAATTCCGTTAAATTCGCAAGGTTGGCAAGTGGAGTTATGTCTGTTATTTCTCTACCCAACCTCAACTCTAACGCTGTTAAATTTGTAAGGCTGGCAAGTGGGGTTATGTCGGTTGTTTGAGCGTGTTGTAGCCGCAATTCTAACGCCGTTAAATTTGTAAGGCTTGCAAGCGGAGTTATGTCGCTTATTTGGGTGCCTCCCCCTGTTATCAACCCTAACGATGTCAAATTCGTAAGGCTTTCAAGGGGAGTTATATCGTTTACTTGACTATCAAACGTCAACGTCAACGCCGTTAAATTTGCAAGGCTGGCAAGTAGCAGGATATTATTTTCTAAACTTTCTTGGTTGCTTACCCCCAATCTCAACTCCAACACCTCTAAATTCGTAAGGTTGGCAAGTTGGCTGACAAATGGGGTTATGTTGTTTAGGTTGCTAGACAACGTCAATTCCGCCAAATTTCTAAGGTTGGCAAGTTGAGTTATATCGGCTACTTGGCTATTAGCCAAGCTAAATTCCAGTATCGTCAAATTTGTAAGATTTTCAAGGGCTGTTATGTTGATTACTCCGCTGCCCAACCTTAACTCCAACATCGCCAAATTCGTGAGGTTTGCAAGTGGGGTTATGTCGGTTACTCCGCTATGCAAATCCAATGTTAATGTTGTCAAATTTGTAAGATTTGCAAGAGGGGTTATGTCGGTTGTTTGAGTTCCCCACTTTGTCAACCTCAACTCCGTCAAATTAGTAAAACTAGCAAGTGGGCTTATGTCGGTTACTTCGTTATCCAACCTCAATGTCAATGCCGTCAAATTTGCAAGGCTTGCAAGTAACGGCACATCATTCGATAAACTTTCTTGACTAGTCGACCAAGTCAAACGCAAATCCAAATTCGGAAATTGCCTTAAATGTTCCATTATTTCGTCATTTAGTGGCGTAGCTGATAATTCGAGTGATATTGTGTGGATTGTGTCGTCTTGCAATGTTGTTGTGTTTTGCCCGTTTTCCCCGTTTTCGGGCGATTCTCCCGTTTCAGTGTAATTTTCCGAATTATCGCCATTATCGCCAAACTGTGCTAAAAGCTGGGCAAAAAATCCCGTTTCGCCTATTTCGCCAAGCGGGGAAAACAGCACAACCGCCGCAATTATCGCAACTATCGCCGTGGCGGATATTCCCGCTACAATAAATTTAATGGGCGATTTTTTTTGTTGCCCTTGCCTTTGCCCTGTTGGGCTGCCGCAACTGCCGCAGAATACGGCAGTCGCGGATAATTGATTTCCACATTTTTTACAGTTCATTTTGTTTGCTCCTTTTCGTTGTTTGATTAGGGTTGCCAACCAAAAATTATGTTGTCTATGTTGGCGGTGTTTATTGGGGTTAAAATGTCGTTGATGTTAATAAAATCGCCGCTAACCCAAGTCCCATTACTATCCCAATGTCCAAGATTCAGACCTTGAAAATCCTCGTGTAATATTTCGGACAATGAGCGGTCTGTGAATATGTAATCTCGCCAGTCGTCGTTATTGCTATTGTTCAAAAAATTGTTCCAATCGTCCACGGTTACGCCGTCAAAAAATCTTGCATAGCGGTGTATTTCGGTATTTGCAAAATTGCTTACTGATGTTAATGCTATGCCGCCCCGATTTTCGCCAATGGGTATACTTGTCCATATTGAAAAATATACAAATGTTGTCGTCCAACGACCGTTTTGAAAGTGTATATAGTACAGTCCAGCAAAATCTCCCAAGCCCTCATCTGAAAACAGCCCTGGAAAGTTGGGATTATTAACTATACTTACTGGACCCTCCCAAGTGTTGAGTTCTATGGTTTCGTGCCAATTACTTGTAAACTCTAATCTTTCGGCAATGCCTGTGTTTTCGTTGAAAAAATACACGTTGTAATGATTAGCCCAGTCGCTGAACTCATCACGAGTCGCCAAAATCAGCATGGGAACGCCGCCTGTTCCTGCAATATCCCGCAAGGCGAAAGAATGTTCATTTTCGCCAACATTTGCGAGCCGCTCTGCGTAAGCGTTTCGCCAATTAATGTCGTCAAAGTCCGATAGAGGTGCGGGTGGAATTGTTTGTAGTGGGGCGGACGGTGCGGCGTTTGGTAGCATGATATTATCCATGATTCTTATTGGGGTGTGGCGGTCGGTGGTTGTGTCGTCTAGTAATTGACCTGACATATTATTTCCCCAACCCCATAAATTTCTGTCTGAACGAATTGCTATTGCATTTGCATTACCTGCGTAGGCGGCCAACACATCGTCCATAATTCTAACAGGAGTAAAGCGGGTTTCATTAGTGCCATCGCCCAATTCACCCCAAGCATTACCTCCCCAACCCCAAAGACTGCCGTCAGAGCGAATTGCCATTGTATGGTGAGAACCCACAGAAACAGAAACTACGTCATCCATAATTCTTACTGGCAAAAGCTCGTTTGAACGAATAGAAACGGTAGCACCATTACCCACTTGACCATGACCATTCCAACCCCAACCCCAAAGACTGCCGTCAGAGCGAATTGCCATTGTGTTGTTTCCACCTGCAGAAACGGCTACTACATCGTCCATAATTCTAACGGGAGAATGGCGATTTGTAGTAGTGCCATCGCCTAATTGACCTTCCCAGTTTCCTCCCCAACCCCAAAGGCTACCGTCAGAACGTATTGCCATTGTTACTACACTACCAGTTGAAACCGCTATTACATCGTCCATAATTCTAACTGGTGCATTACGGTTTATTGTAGTGCCATCTCCGATTTGACCAGTAGAATTACTTCCCCAACCCCAAAGACTGCCGTCAGAACGGATTGCCATTGTTACTGCACTACTTGAAACCGCAATTACATCGTCCATAATTCTAACGGGAGAATGGCGATCTGTAGTAGTGCCATCGCCTAATTGACCAAATTCGTTGTTTCCCCAACCCCAAAGACTGCCGTCAGAACGGATTGCCATTGTTTGATTACCAGACGCAGAAACCGAAATTACATCGTCCATTATCCTAACTGGTGCATCACGGTTTATTGTAGTGCCGTCTCCGACTTGACCAGTAAAGTTAGAGCCCCAACCCCACAAACTGCCGTCTGAGTATATTACTGCTAAGTGGGTACCTCCCATGGCAACAGTAGACAACGCCCCGTCAACTCGCCCTTCAGCCCGTACCTGTAAGCCAATCTCTGACTCTTCGGGCAACTCGGCAAGTTCGGCGATTTCTTCAGGCTCTTCAATCTCTTCATTTTCGGTTTCGTCAACTTCGCTTTCCCCGTTTTCCCCATTTTCGGGCAATTCTCCCGTTTCGGTGTAGTTTTCCAAATTACCGCCATTATCGCCAAACTGCGCTAAAAGCTGGGCAAAAAGCCCCGTTTCGCCTATTTCGCCAAGCGGGGAAAACAGCACAACCACGGCAATTATCGCAATAATTGCCGTGGCGGATATTCCTGCTACAATAAACTTAACGGGCGATTTCCTTTGCCGCCGCCCTTGTTGCCCTGTCGGGTTGCCGCAACTGCCGCAAAATACGGCAGTTGGGGATAATTGATTTCCACATTTTTTACAGTTCATTTTGTTCGCTCCTTTGAAAACAGCTTTATCAATCCCATTTTTAATTTGTCATGTTGCTAATTAGAGATGTCCGCAAACGCTCTTCCAATGCACTTGTTGGGATAGGTGTAAATGTAACATTCGACATTCCAGGGATTGCTTGCCCTGCGTCAAAATTTGCGAACATTTGCTGAAGATTAGAGGGCAACGGTCTAGCCTGCCTAAATTCTGCACCTGTTATGGGATTGGAGTAAAAATGATAAACACCGCCATCTCCCCATATATCTTCATACCAGCCCCATTCCGCTATTGTGCTTGTTTGCAAATTCCCGTCCAAAATATCTATGTACAAATATGCAGATGAGGCACTCATTCCCGCTGGACCACCCCCGCGAAATTCGCGTATTACTGCACGACCATCATTGCTGTGAAATATTTCACGCCTATTGCCCAAATTATACAGCGTACCAACAAGCTGATATGTACCGCCCACATATTGATAAATATCCGCATAAACCCGAGTGTGGTCAAGACCCATGCCAAAATAAAATACAAACAATTCAGGCACACCGTCATTATCCAAATCAATTAGTGCAAAATCTGTGGCAATAGCCACTGCCCCACCGTCGTCAACATGATATATAGTATCGGTTATTTCGTTGCCGTGCCTATCTTCAAAAGCTAACCGCCACCATGGGTCGTCAGAAAACACATGGGCAAATCCTACAAATCGTTCTGGAGCCTGACTGGCTGGCATAGTTTCGCCGTCAATCCAAACAAAACCGTTACTTTGAACCGTACCGACTGCATTTGTTATGGTGGCATATCTATGTTGGCTTAAATGCTCAAATAATACACGTTCTATTTCTTCAGGAGCTATAACAATGGGTCTGCCTAGCACAGTTACCACATGATTAACCGCTAACCAATCTGCAACGGAATTATTTCTTAAATTTAGCCAGTTCAAATTGTGCAAATTTGCAAGAGGCAAGAGGTCGCTTATTTGATTGCCCGCTAAATCTAACGATGTTAAAGTTGTCAAATTTGCAAGTGGGCTTAAATCGCTAATTTGTGTACCCCTTATAGTTAGGCTTGTTAGATTGGTCATATATTGCAAATTGGCAATATCGGAATCGGTCATGCTTGCGTATTGCGGGTTAAGTTCAGCATCAATCATTAATTCCGTTAAACTGGTGCTAATTACTCGCCCTGGTACATTTATGTGCGAGGGCGGACGAGGTTCTCTTTCAACTTCTTCTGTTTCGAGCGATTCGGCAAGTTCGGCGATTTCTTCAGGCTCTTCAATCTCTTCAGTTTCGGTTTCGTCAACTTCGCTTTCCCCATTTTCCCCACTTTCGGGCAATTCTCCCGTTTCGGTGTAATTTTCCAAATTACCGCCATTATCGCCAAACTGTGCTAAAAGCTGGGCAAAAAGCCCCGTTTCGCCTATTTCGCCAAGCGGTAAAAACAGCACAACCACGGCAATTATCGCAATAATTGCCGTGGCGGATATTCCTGCTACAATAAACTTAACGGGCGATTTACTTTGCCGCCGCCCTTGTTGCCCTGTCGGGTTGCCGCAACTGCCGCAAAATACGGCAGTTGGGCTTATCGAATTTCCACATTTTTTACAGTTCATAATTTTCCCCTCTCCAACTTCTGTTAATCTACCCGCCTAAACGTGTCCGAGCCGCCCCAGCCTACGTTGGTTAATTCCAACATCTCAATTCCCACGGCGTTTACGCTTAGTTCGTACTCCAGCCACCAGTTGTAGGTTTCGTTATCGTCTTCGTCGGTAAATTCCAGTTGCAACAGCCCTGGGAAATCGTTGCTAGTACGCCAAACAAGCGGGGTTTCGCTCTGCGTTGCCAACGTGTCCACGTTTAGGCTGAACATAACGCCCGTGCCGTTGCTGTTGAGGGTTATCCGTTGCCGCCACGAGGCACTTGTGGTTTCTTCCCATTCGCCGATAAGCGGACTGCTGCCCAAAAATACAAACAAGACAGCCACTATCGCAACTAGTGCCACCGCACCGCCCACTATTGCAACAATCGTTGTCGGGAACGCTTGCGGGGCTGGTTTTGGTCTTGCTGTTGGCCTGCCCGTCCGGCAGGCGGGCGGGGGTATGTAGGTTGGCGGCTCGAATGGCTGAATTTTAAGTTTACTGGAAAGCTATAGAGCCATTTTAGCGTGGTGAAAATGTGCCGCCTCGCCAGCTTAGTGTGTTTGGGGCTAAATCGTTTTCTGTTATCCGAAGATTAACCACTTCATGCTGTCCGTTGCTCCATAAAATTTCCATTCGATTGTCGCTGTTTATGGAAAAAGTGCCTACTCGTTCTTCTGTAACTATCACTTCATACCACGCTCCCGTTCCCCAACCTGGTCGTACTTCGTTTATAATAAGTCGGGTTGCCTCTCTTTGGCGTTGGGTAAAACGATTGCTAAATTCTCCGCTATCCAAATCTGCTTGAGTTGGGCGAAAATCAAATCTAGCAACACCAACAGGATCTTGCAGAGAAACATTGTGGTTTCTTGTGATTACGGTATTTCCACGAAATTCTACTTCTGCGAAGAAATCTTGCGTTGCTCCTCTTACTGAACTATCATAATTAACCCAAACACCCGTAAGCCCATGAGAATTACCATTCAACAAAAACCCCGCCAAAACCACCACAACAACAGCAACGGGAATAACAAACAAAAGTTTATTTACAGGCGGCTTTGCAGGTGCTGCTCGCATTGGTGCGTAGGTTGGGGCGGGTGGCGGCGGTGTAGCCACGCTTGGTTTGCTCCCAACGGGGCTACCGCAACTGCCACAAAAATTCATATTATCGGCGTTCTTTACGCCACATTTTCCACAGAACATAATAGTTCCTCCTTTGTAAAATAGCCGTCCTGCGTGTGGCGAAAGCTGTAATGTAAACTACCGCAGAACGGCTGTAATCTAGTTTATTTTCTTGCTTTGGCTATCGTGTAAAGTATGTTGTGTTGCCTTGCGTGTTGCTTACAGGGTTGCCCCTTATGTAGTGGATTTTGTTGCCCTGTGGGTTTTTTAGACTTATAATTTAGCGGATTGTTGCGGATAGGGCGTAGGATAGACTGGAATTTCCCCAGCCTCCCCATGAACCTCCATTAACTTCAATCCTTAAAAGTTGAATACCTGTAACATCTACATTGATAGGAGTTGGTAAATCAAGTGCGTTAATATCAATAGATTGTAAAGTTCGTCCATCGCCTATAAAAGTAAGAGTAACATTTCGTTGATTTGAGCCATCAACACGCCCAAAAACTCCGCTTAATTGAGTAAAACGCCCACCTAAATTATGGGAAGAATGGAGAAGGTCGCTACTTGTACCCCCTCTCCTGTAGCTTACTACCTCGCCAGCAAAATTGCCACCCATTCGCCTATCTGGGTGATTTGAAACTTCTACAATGGCTCTATCGGTATTATGACTCACATCAAAAGGTGGAACAGCTTGCGTAAACGGCGTACCACCCTGCACAGCCTGTTGCGGTTGTTGCGGCTGGTTAGGCTGTGTAACAACGCCAGTTGCAGGTGCACCAAAATTCAGCGTATTAGTAGCGGCATTCCATTGGGCGTTTTCCTGCAACGCCTGTAAAATAGTATCAATGGGGATAAAAACCGTGCCGTTATAAGTCAACGGCTCAACAATAGTGCCTTGGGCATCTCTGGAAATAATCTCCTGCCCAAAAAGTGTAGTGCGGACATTGCCAAAAATAACCTCAATGGTTTGAGGGGCAGCCGCAAACACGCTTACTGTGCTAAACAACAAAGTTGTCAGCAAAATACCGGATAAAAATCCTTG
>JGI24700J35501_10930315_pt1 | contig 12970 bp, 4 predicted proteins | sample TergutTh196P1_FD_35501 | JGI IMG/M metagenome (IMG submission 35501) | reverse complement strand
TCACCACCATATCTGTCATTACAACAGTCAGTCAGTCAGTCAGTTATCACAGTAACAGTTCCATTTCAACATGCTTTGTCAGTTTATTTACTTCCTGTATCAGACTGTATGTACTGATCTGCCATCAAGTACATTTTCAGCTCATGGGAGTCGTCATCGTAAGCTCATCCCTTAACACACTATTCCTTCAATTAGCTGTGTGTATTACAGCATCACTATCACAGTAAAGTCACTTTATATAGTAATTACATTATTTTTTTTTAATTTCTTAATATAGGCTACTTAGTAACAGTATTCGTCTTCATATTTGTCTTCGTAATTCGTAGGTTGTGGAGTGTTTTAAAAATCTAGTTACCCAAAATAAAATAATAATAAAATGATTATAAAACATTAATTTAACACATGATTTCATAACATAACCCCTTCCAGTGAAGAACTGTATAGTCCGTCAGTGGTTATCTGGGTCTGGTTTGCATGAGCCAAAATGAAGTTGATTATGTATCAGTCTCTATATGCAGTGTGATACAGTAAATCAGTCAACTGAAAAGGCTGTGTTGAAAGGGAATATTGTTGTGAAAATTATAGTTATACAGCATGGCGGAATGCAACAGTTAAAAGTGATGATGATGATAACAACAACAACAACAGCAGCAGCAGCAACAACAAATGTATTTGTTAGACAGCAGCCTGCGGTTTCTTTGTACAGATTTATAGTGACAAATGCATAGTATAGTTCTCGATGAGACCTGTTACACTGTCTTGACTGAGTAAAGCTCCCACTTATTATATTCTTTATGAAAATAGCATTTTGACTCTAACTTTTGTGGCATGTACAGTCTGTGAAACAAAAATCAAGCACATGCAATTTATTGAGCCTGAAACTTTAAGTGGTGTAAGTGTACAGCAGACATCATAATTCCAGACGTTCATAATTTCCTTGCATTGTCTTCATGCCTCTTTTCTGTGCCTTTCATTAATTACAATAATATACATGATACATTTTGAGTAAATACTTAAATGTGCCTACTGGATTTTGAGAAGAACCGCGATCATGTTAAGTGCTTGGCTGGGTTCCATGACAAAAAATGTGAGGATTATACTCTGCTTGGACATCCATCAGGTGACTATCAGTGGAGCAAGAGTTGAATATGCCGGGTCAAGTCATGGTATTGGAAGGAGTTTCTTTTTGTTGCATGTGTTACTTTCACAGATACTCATTTAAACCATATAGGTAATATTATTCATCTGTTTATTTGAAAGGTTACTTGTGCTACACTGGTGAGGCTAGAAGTACAGGGGATATGGATATTTGTTATTTTTCCTTCACACTTTCATTGGCATTTTGATTTAATTTTCCCATGTTTGAATGTGATAGTAAACAGTTTTATTTATAAAAATTACACTTTCAGCAGGAAAGTTTGATGTGCTTGATATGTATTGCCCAGAGGCTAAAAATGACATGCCTTTTCACACTGTGAAATAGTAAATGCTGTGTTGCAGGTCACTTTGACATCAGATATCATTGCTCTTCAGCAGTCTGTGGACAAGACAGAAGTTGAATTCAGTTGCCTACCTGCGGATGATTTGACAAGCATGTTAGCTACATTAGTGGTAAGTGATTTGTGAGAGGCATGATCAAGAATATTGATAATGAATGCAGATCTTGAATAAACTGTATTGCATAGGTATGCATTCGCAACAATTGTGACCTGATGTGGCACTACTACACACAGAGATTTGAAGTTCTGCTGGTGGTATTAATGAAGATCTAAGTCTTCTTGTGTGTTACACTGTGTTTACTGCTGGTATACTTTGGAGGTTTTCTAAGCCCAATTCGTGACTGCTTGGCCCTGAAGATAAAGGAATTACACTTATTTGGTATGTTGACACTGTTTACCATTTGAGACAACATAACTTCCTGTTTGTGGGGGTGTACAGTGCATCCAGTTGCTACAGTTGTACATGAGACAAGTTTTAAGTCTATGTTGTTGTGATGTGTCGTCGTAATGGTATCAAGCATACAGAATAATACGTACATGGTCAGTTCAGTGAGAGGATGGTAAGGCAGCCAAGAAACCTTATCAACCTGTGCCAAAAGTAACAAGCATCTTACATGTTTTTAACCAGTAGAAGGGATGGTTACCACAAGTACACAGTGCAGAATAACAAAAACTGACCATTTTACCAAACAGTTGAAGAAGTAGAAATTTATGATTCTGTTGTAGAGTTTTAACTGGAGATACAGAGTTGATGTAAGTTTGATACAAGATCATTTCCTTAATACTTATGCAGGAGTGGAAAGAAAACTACTTGTCCATGGCTTCTGACTTGTTGCAACAAGTGGAAACTGATTGTAGTAGGTGATGAAATGTGGTTCTAGAGATACGACCCCTAGAAGTAGACAGCATTCATCACAGTGGGAAATCCCATCCTTGTTAAGACGAAAGTCATGCTGAGTGGATTATGATTATTCCCGTTTGTTAGAACGGTTCCATTCATCATGAATATGCTCTAGAAAATAGCATTAACCACCACCACAAATATGTACTAGAGATGTTGAGATGCTTCTGTGATGCATTGTGTTGTACAAGACTGAAAGAGAGAAAATCATGCAACTGCCCAACAAATGCAGCTTATGCAGCACTGTTTAGCCAGCCACTAAGTATTACATGAACAAGACAGCCTGCGTACTTTCCAGATGTGAATTCCTCTAATTTTTTCCCGTTCCTAACTTTAAATTCAAATCTGTGTACACTTGGAAGTTTTCACTTTTACTACATAAATACCATGTTATCCATGCCCCTTCTTCTGCACAGCAGTACAGTAACATGTTAAAAGAAATTGTGTGGCTAATGGATTAAGCATGTGTATTAACATTCTGTATGATTTTAGACACACTTACTTGAACATGTGAGGTGTCGGCTTTTAGCTGAAAAAATGATCAGAATTTTATGTGCGTATATGTGTACATGCATATGCATCAGGTGCACAAATCCTGGCACTAACCTTCCCTCAGCCCAGATTATTCCACGTTTCATTGCAGAGGGAAAATAAGTAAAAAAAAATTTCTTTTGAGAATCAGTGTTGCAGTAGTGAAGGGTAAACCTAATTGTATATATAACATGATCCACATGATGTAGGAATCATTTGGTAAGGATTCTTCCAGTTCAGGTGGTATCAATTCGTAAACCAAGGGCTTTTGTATTTACAGAATCTTCTTTATATTCTTATCATAGGCAGTACTTCATGGATATTGTGGAGAGTTATTCCTTATAAATTTTATTGTATTCATTTTGTATTGATTTAGGGCAAGTTTATTGGCAGTAAACTCTTTGCTCATTATGAGACAGAACTGTGACACTGAAAAGAAGTCTGCACTTTGCCTTGAAATTGTGACACCATTGTCATCAGCGAATGTTTGGGTACTGTTCAGTTATTTTTTCTTGGAGGATCGTTTATATATGTAATGAAAAATAAGGGTCCTAGAATTGACCCTTGGGGAATTTCGTGTTTTACTGTCCTGCAGTATGAGAAAAGAAGTTCTGAGTGTACTTAAAGTATCCCTAAGTGAAATACAACATGAAAAAGGAAAGTTAAGTTTCGTTTTATTTTCATGGTTAGAAGTAAATTTCTGTTTTATTTTCTTGGTAGGATTTCCAGGTTCTTGCAGAATCTAGTCACATTAGAGAAACTAAAATGTAAACAAAGCAGCTGTAAACTTCCCTGATACATGAACCTGCCTGGCTAAATTCATCTAATTTAAGTGAATTATAATGTAAAATAATTGTGAAGTTTTCTAAAATATAAAATCACTCTTTTCTGTTAATATTCCACCAAAGTGTAATGGCTGGTGTGAGACAAATTAAGTGTATTTTAAAAGCATGTATGATATTAAGGCATGTAAGAATAATAAAGTTAACAACTCATGTACATTTTGCATTTCAGAAATTGTTGGAGGATACTCAGTTGAAGGAACAGGAGGCCATTATACTTGAAATGGTGTTACGGGATCTACCACCTCATGCAGAAACACAGTCACTTGAGGCAACTCTGGCTAGGTTGCGAACTCAAATTGTCACATTATTGTCTAAAATAGAGCAAGGCAAGACTTTGGTTGAGGTATGTATTCAGTAAATGTTAAGACTGCTGAGTCAGATATTGAGGTTAATATTAAATGATTTTTGTGTATTGTTTATGTGGAAAATAATACAGCCAGGAGCAATAACTGCACAAGTAAGCATTAGTTCTGTAATAGAAGGAGCAGTAACTGTACAAGTAAGCATTAGTGTTTTAATAGTGAATATGCTGATGAAGTTCAAAGTGTATTATAATCTTGACTTGAAGTATGATGTAACATAACCATCGTCTGGGATGAGCTGCAGTGGTAGCCTGGTAGTAATGTACTGACATTTAGAAGGAACTTGCAGGCTCCAGCATTAATCAGTTAACAGTGTTGGTGAATGTCTGGCATACCACACTGCCTGAATATAATTTCGTTGTTACGACCTTGAGATTCTGAAGAATCATGTTAACTGTGAGGCATTTTTCTTTGTGAGATTAGCATAGTCTTTCTGTACTGCTAACTCAGATACATAGCATTATTGTGATAGGTGTAATTAGAAATGCACTTCTGTTTTAGCATGTAAGTTGCCATGTACTTTTTTTATGCATACTTTTCATTAACTACAGGTGAATTTAAATGTAGTAGAGTGTATGATACATCAGTATATTTCATAATATGTAATTTATGTTTTCATACAATATTGAGTCCACGATGTAAAACAGGTTCTCAGTGGACCTAGTTATATAGGGGCTGGTACCATGATTACTTAAATACCATAATATTGTCACAGAGAGTACTTTTGTGTGTGTGTGTGTGTGTCCCCACAATACATGATGCTCTCATATTTTCTTACTGACACTTTTGAGCAGATGGCACTGGAAGTTCAAGAAAAACGTCGTCAAGAAGTGTTGCAGTATGAGAAATTTTTAACCGACCTAGAGCAGTGGCTTAGTACTGTCAATGCTACTCTTCGTACTGAAACTCGACCAACATCACCAAAAGCCATCCAAGATCAGCTTCTTGCTCATGAAGTTAGTATACCCACTGATAGACATGACTTGGTAATGTGTGTTACAAATAATTTCAAGGTAGTTTTGTTATTTTTGACTGGTGCTTGTAACATTATCAAAAACCCCAGTTTTTTAGAACATATTTCATAACTGGTCTTATTTCCTTGTTGAGGTGAGACCATAAATTACACTGCTTTAAAAATTACTATTGTAGGTTTACCTGTTTATAAACTCACTTAGATTATCCTTCAGTTTAATAATGTTTTTTTCTGTGCCTTGCAGAAACTTTCTGTGGAGCTGAACCTGAAAGAAACCAAACTTCTAGAGTTGGCCAGCCATTGTGAGGGTCTTCAGGGTTACTCTGATATACAGCAGTTGGCAGTAGGATTGTCAGAACACATTCAGCCTGTGCAGGAAGCTATTCATGAGGCAGCAAAGGAATTAAAAATTCATCGTGATATGCTGCAGGTATTGGAAAACTTCTACCAACCTCTTGCAAAACAGCTGTCTTCTTTGATTCTCCTTCTCAGTTGCTTGATTCTTTTACAGTATATCTGTCTCCCTCTTTTCTTCAAGCTGTTCACACACTCATCTCAAAATTTGTGTCTTCCAAACTAGTACTTATGCATAAGTTAGTGTTGTTAGCTTGTTTCTCTATGCTTGCTGTTCCGTTGGGTTCCTATGCTACTGTGTTTAAGCTTGATATTATTTGTTGTTTTGGGGTTTCTTCATTTCGGTTCCTTTAAACAACATATTTCTGAGAACTCGGATTTTTTTGTCTTGTTACAATATTTCTGAGTCATTGATTGCCATTCTTTTAGGGGTTGTTAACCACTGAAGAATCAAAGGCAAAGGAGGGGCAGCCTTCTGAAATGAAGCAGCAAGAAACCTTTGTATCTTCTGTTGAGCTTTTATCACTTGTAGCACACTCCCTTCCCAACGTTAAACCCAAGACTGCTCCTTATGTTGATGAAGGTTTTGATGTGGTCTTACGCCCGCAGAATCTTGTAGCAGCTACATCTGTTTCATTTTCCAGCAACAATAGACCATTTTCTGTTCAAGAAACTGTAGAATCTCTGTTCACCAAAGAAGTTCCAGAATCCTTATCTGTTGAAGATAATGAAATAACTATTAAAAGTCCTTTTGTTTCTCAGTGTGAGCCAGCAGCAGAGGCTGCTGAAGCATCTGATACATCACCAGTGCCTAGTGAAGTCCCAGTACAAAGCCAAATCGCTGCAGAAGTTGAAATGAAGAAGGAACCAGCTGTCCTTGATGTTGAGTCTCAGACAGGCAACAGTTTGCTTTTTGATCAATATAAGGATGATAAAACTGAATTTTTAATATCAGAAGTAACAACAAAAGATGAAGGAACTATATGCAAGCCACCTGTTGACATAGAAGTACAAACAGAGCTGTCAGGACGGTTTGGTAGTGACATAGAATCACCAGTGGCAGCTAAGAAAGAAATTCCACCTGATGTTGCAGTCCAAACTGCAAGTGATATGTGGACTTCTCCAGCTGTTGAAATGCAGAAAAACAAGATACATGTTTTTCAGAAGAAAACGGAGAATGAAGAGACTATTGAAATTGCAACAAAAGCTGGTATTGGAAGAGGTGAAAACCTTGTAGCACCCACAGAAGAAAGTAATGTTTTACCAGAAGAGAAGGATGTAAATTCAGGTGATGACCTATTGGTTGAAGTAAAATACAAAGGACAAGGTCAAGAAAATTCTGAATCTGTGACCAGTACTTCTGAACTGAACATAGTTCACACCGCACCACAGTCATTTGAAACTGTGCTTGTTGATCCCGATGAAAGTACAACTGAAGTGATCGTTGATAAGGATGGAAACCAGAAAATTGTGGTTCGCAAAGTTCGGCGTATTGTGATATCCCAACAGCAGCAGCACACAGTTCAACAGAGGTTTCAGACATTTACATCTTCAGATACTGGTGGTGAATATGTGGAAGTCCCTGTAACACAGTCTGTTGCGTTCTCTCAAGTCACTCTACAAGGACAACAAAAGACTGTGTCAGAAAACCAAGGAGATGGAATGCTGCATGTTACCACCACTCAGTCATACGTAGGGAGTGTGTCGTCAGGTGTTCCTGGTGGTGGTCAGAGGCTTTCAGAATTCTCTGCTGAACCTCAGCATCAGACTGTTTCATACCACATGGTCTCTGGAGAAACAGAAAATCTTACACCACCTTCTCTTCTGCTAAAGGGAATTGAAACTCAAGAAATTAGTGGTGATGATTATACTGTTGTGGAACCATCTGAAGCAGATGTATCGGCTGAGCTTCAACCAGAGCATGCTGCTCCTTCACAACCTGAAGATCAAGGTACTGATGGAGATGGGCACATTACAACTTCATCATCATGTGTTCATGCAGTTGTTGAGCAGGTTAGAAGAAAAGTTACTCGTAGAATCCGAAGAGTTATTCGACGTGTTGTTATCATTGATGGAAAGGAGCACGTGACTGAAGAAGTGGTGGAAGAACCAGAGGAAGTAGAAGTGACTGAAGAAGTTCCCAGAGTGAGAGTTGAGGTATCTAGAACAGGGGGTCTTGCGGGTCAGCAAATACTGGATTTTGATCTCCAAAAACAGTATGAACAGCACGACCATAGTGATATACCAGGGCAAGAACATGCTGATGTTCCAAGAGAGTCACATCATTCAGGTCTTCAAAAAAATGAAAATTTTTATGGTAATGTGATTTCAGACCTTGTGGGAAAACTAGGAACTGAAATTCAAGAAGTTCACTTTGTGAAAGAACCATCATCAGGGCAAAAAGAACTTACAGAAGGTGGCACAGATGGCCAGTCACCAGTGGAAAAGCAGGAACATACCCAGAGAGAAGAGATTTTGGTGATAACAGAACCAGGATTGTTACAGGAAGGAAAAGAGGAGACTGCAGATAACAGTTACGTTAATAGGCTGTTTGAGGATACACCTGAAGAAGTGTTAATGCGAGACAGTGTAGATGCAAAGACAGTGCTGGCCGCAGCTGAAGAACTGGAAGAGGTCAGTAAAGTGTTGCCAGACACAGGTGAATCATTAGTACAAGATAAAAGTGTAGTGGAAACTGATGCTGAAAAGTCATCCTCTCCAGAAGTCACAGATCATCTTGCTGCCTCTGAATTTGACAAAGACCATTCAGTAATAGCTGTGGAAGAATTAATAGAGAAGGATGTTTTTGGAAATGTTGCAACTGAGGAAGAGAAGTTACATGTTATGACTGAAGAAGTTCTTCCAAATTCATCTTCAGTATTTGAGTCACTTGCCATAAAATTTGAGGTATTTGAGCCTAAAACTGAGTCAGAATATGTAATTTCCGAGCTTAAAACCAAAGATGATTCTGATGTTACACGAAGTGTAAGGGAGCATACCCCAGAGATGGCTCCTGAAAATGTGGAGTTTCCATGTATAACACAACATGAAGCTGTAGCAACTGCTGTGACTGACATCCCAATTGCATCAAGTTCTGACATGGTACTTTCTCTTGAGAGTGGTATTTTACCAGGATTGGAAGAAACACAGGCAACACAGGAATCATATTCACACACAGTAATGACTGAACTGGCAGGTCAGGGTATAGCAGTTCATTATGGAGAAGCAGAAAAATATATTGACTCACAGTCCCAAGATGCAACTGCAGGTGAGAATATAATTGAAGAAAAAGCAAGTATTTGTGAACTGGCAGATGCAAAGGGAGCTGTCGCGAATGTTACTTCTGAGAAAACTGTAGGGTCTGAAAACACAGAAAAGCCACACATGACTGTAGAAGATGGACATGTGGCTGTTTCTCAGCCTGAACCATTAAGAATTACTGGTGTGGGGACTTCTGAATTATCAGAAGATGAATATTTTACTTCAGGTATTGTTGTTAAATCAATAACGCAGTCTCCTAAACCAAGCGAATTACAAGAAACTCTCATGAAATCGGATGTTGGAGTAAGTAAAGACATCACATCCCAGACATCTCCAGAACATGGTGTTAAAACAATTGAGTTTGCCTTATCTATCAAAGAGAAGCCTAAAACTTCTTTCCAGCAACCTTCAGAACTGGCTGAAGTATCAGCAGCTGTAAAAGTTGAGGAGAGAGAACTGACACCATTGTCAGAAGATAAGAGGGATGAACCATGTACAGGTACAGTACCTGAGCACAAAGTAGTCCAAGAGAACATTGAAATACAGTTTCCTGGTACAAAAACAGTTTCATGTACTGTGACTGAAGAAACTGTTAGTTGTACTGGACTTGCTCCTACCTCGCTGAAGACTGACAGTGAAGCCAGGGATGATACATCTACAAAGAGTGAGGCAGAAATTAGTATGTTCAAGAAAAGTCGAAGGAGAAAGAAACATAAAGCTAAAGGGCTTGAAGAGAGTTCACCTGAACAACCTGTTGAGGCAGAACAAGTAGATACTCCAGAACAAACTCCTAGAGATGCTATCTGTGATGTTCAGCTTGAAGTTCAAACATCATTGGAAACATCCCTTGCAGAATCTACAGAAATTATTATACCAGGCTCATCAGCATCATCATCTGATACAACTAAGCCAACCGAACAGGAGGATATCATGATGTTGGAAACACCAGTTTCCTCATCATCACCTAGAGACAGTGAGATGACACATGACACAGGTTATGATCCTGAAGATAAAACCACATTGGATGAAATGTCAGTAATGGAGGAAGGTGATACACGAAAGAACAAGAAAAAGAAGAAAAAGAAACAGAAGGTAAAAGCAAAGGACTCAGAAGAATCAACTCCTGTATTCCAAAATTCAAGCATAGAGCCAGTAGTTGGTCAGGCAGTGGTCGTATTGGACGTTAATAGTACTGAAAAGGATGAACCCTCTAAGGGGATAATAAGAGAGATACAGGGTTCTGAACCAGATGAAGCTAGTACAGAAACCAGTGACAGCATTGCAGAGAAAGTGACAGTAGAGGAAAGGGGAACTGAAAGGAAAGGAAAGAAAAGAAAGAAAGATGGTGAGGGACCAGATGTTGCTTCTGAATTTAAGGAACCAAGTTTAGCATTGAATGTGCAACTTGCAGATATGCGTAGCCCTGAGTTTCATGATGACTTGTATAGAGAACTGAAGTCTGAGGAAGTTGACAGTGTTAAGGTCGTAGCTGAAGCTGTTGCAACACGACCACCAAGTGAGGCTTTAGAAGCATTGGTTGACTCTGAGCCTCAGCCTGTTGAAGTCTGGGAGTTACTGCATTTACAAGAACAGTCTGCTCAAACAGTGACACCAGATATCCCTAAATCACCAGATGCCGTGGTGATAGAATCTTCTGTGCAAACTAGCAGTGAACATGTAGCTGTTACATGTGAGGATTATGCTCAGACTATGACTCCTGAAATGCATGTAGTAGGAAAAACTGAAACTGCAGATTTTTCTGTTCAGACACTGAAGGAGGATCTTACATCCACACAGGAAGAATGTGTGCAAACAAAAACACCAGAGGTAGTAGATGTGGGCCCTGTAGTAACAGGTGAAATGTCTATCCAGACTTCAGAGACAGAACCAGCCACAACCCATGATGAGGGTGCACAGACTTCAACCCCAGAAGCCACTGAGCTGGTAGCTGTTGATAGTATGGATTCATCAATTCAGACCAAGACAGAAGAAATTGTACCTGTGCAGGAAGATTCTGTGCAAACATTGACACCTGAAGTGCCAGGTACTGAAACAAAAGATACATCAGTACAGGCAGTACACACTGATTTGACACCCATGCTTGAAGGATCAGTGCAGACTGTAACACCAGAACCAACAGAAATCCCTGAGCTGCCAAAAGTGGAGACATTTGAGATGTCAATTCAGACTTCTAAGGAATTGCTGGATCCAGCGTGTGAAAAAGATGTAGACACTGTTGCTGAAGAAACACCACTTCAAACTGTTGAAATATCCAGTCAAACAGTGGAAGAATATTCAGTAGAAACTCAGGAGGGCACAGTACAAACAGTGTCACCTGAAGTTGAAGAAATAATGCAGGTTCATACACTCGACACTTCTATACAGACTGTTAGGGAAGAAATGATCCCTACTACAAATGAATATTCTCAAACTGTTTCATCTCAGCTGCCACAAGTTCATACAGCTGAGATAGCAGAGATCGCAACCCAAACTACAAAAATGGTTCCATCCACATTGGAGGAATATGCGCAGACTTTGTCACCTGATGTACCAGATGTTACAGACACATTCATTCAGACCCTGAAGGAAGAGCTTATACCTACAGAAGAACAGTGCTCTCAAACAGCTGCTGTAGAGAAGTTTCAGGCACAGAATATAGAAATGGCAGATTCTTCAGTTTGGACTGTTGAGGAGGATATTGTCCCCAAGTCAGAGGAATTTTCACCAACTGTTCCACCAGTTGTGGAAAAACAAGAAGAGCAAGCAGTTTTTCAAGGTTTGTTGGAACCGGAGAGAACCGAGGTGGCAGATGCGGGTCAAATGGGGGAGGAGGATGTAATCCCTACACAAACCCTGCTTGAGACAACTGTGTCCCATGTACTCTTTATTCCGATTAATACAAAAGTTGAGACTGCAGAAACTTCTATTCAAACTAAACCTGTTTTTGTGAAAGAATTTGGAGATGAGAGGTCTCAGTCATCCTCTTCAGAGGAGCCATATGAAATTCATGTTCAGGCTTCAGTTTCGTTTACTCCATCTGCGGAGTCAGGTGACATTGGGAAGACTGGCTACCACACAGACAGAAAATTCACAACCTCTGGTGATAACATTGGGTTAGGGGTATGTGAGAGTGAACAAGGTGAGGATGTTTGTTATACAGTAGAAACACTTTTGAAATCTGATGATGAAAAATCAGCACAATTTACAAGGAATGTGCTTGGCATGCCTGCGATGGAAGAGGAAGCAGTCATTGGTGTTACCGTTAACACTGATGGAATTATTGAACCTAATATTTCAGATTTGGCCCAGACACAGTTGATGGAAGATAAAAAACAAGCAGTGTATGACTTCATTGCCTCAGAAATGGCTGCAGAATTGAGAGAGAGAGAAGATAAGCAACAAGGAGTAGAACTTGAAGATCAGACTGTTCCAAATCTTGAAAGAGTTGTGGGAGATATAGCTGTTACACAGCTAAAGTGTACTGAACCAGAGAAGGAGAAATACCCGTCACTTGAAGATGTAAAATTAAAACAGAAGGAACTGAAACAAGTGCAAAATTTGGATCGTGGTAGTCCAGAAAATGTCTTTTCACAATACCAAGAACAAACCAAGTCACCAGAAAGCCCGTCAGAACCTATAGACTCGGAGGAAGCACATCTTATACCAGAGTCTTCCATGCAGGATGTATCAGAACTGAAACCAGAAACAGTTACAGCCAGAATTATGAATGAAAAGGATGTAGATGAAATTGTAATTACTACAGAGCAAGAGGTTACAACCGAAATGAAACTTCAACATCCAGAAGTCCCTACCAGTAAGAAAACAGAGATATCTGAGGAGCATTCTGAGGGTCAAATAAGTCCTGCAGGCACTAAGTTAGTGACAAGTGCAGAACTTCCTGTTGAAACACAAACACTTGAACACAGGTCTGATGTAGAAATTCCAGCTGAGTTCAGACATTCATATTCAGATATTGCTAAACTGCCATCAAAACCTGTAGATCATATGGCAACAGTATTTCTAACAGAAGATCATAAAGTATCAGTGCAACCTGTTCGAGGGGAACATTCACCAGGTCCTCCTATAATACATGAAGAAGTCGTCACCACATTTTCACCTGATCCAAGCCCCAGCCAAGAAATGGAACCAACAGGACCTGAAACAGTTTCATCCTCAGTCAATGAACAGTTTTTAATGGAGTGTCATGAGCCTGTGATAGATATAAATGTAGAGTCTAATTCGAC
>JGI24700J35501_10930316_pt1 | contig 12988 bp, 10 predicted proteins | sample TergutTh196P1_FD_35501 | JGI IMG/M metagenome (IMG submission 35501) | reverse complement strand
CCCCCCCCTATTTTCTCTTCTCTCTCTTTTCATCATTTTCTTCTGCTTCTACTCATCCTTTTCCTGCTCTGTTTCTTCTTTTTCTTTAGTAACCTTCTTATCTCTCCCCCAGACATGTTTTACTCATTCACTTGCCAGGTTTTAATCTGCTGCCATGGCCTCTCCAGACTTTTATATGAACAGTATTATGCTGATTTTGTAAGTGATCAAGCTATCCATTCTTACATGTATAGTTTTTCTACACATATTTTCAGATTTTTGTGCCTATATTTTAATGTTCTGCGTTGATGGGGAAACCAGTGTTACCATGCATTTTAAACCATTCCTGCAGTGCTTGGTCCACTCTTCTCTGGTCACATTTCCCTATCTTGGTTGTGGTAAGGTTGCTTTCTGGGCTAATAATGTCTCATTATTTTTCCAGTACATGGAATTGTAGGTGGTGGTAAATTAAATTTTGTGCACAATTATTTGCACCACATTGTAACTCTGAAATAACCTGAAGTTTTCAGGAATAGACAGACACTTTAATTTATGAACATGTTTGTTGAAGGGCAAATATTCCCTCATTGTTTTGACCAGAGTAACAAAATTTCTTTTCATGTTGTGAGCATATTAATTTAAGGAACAGTTAGCATGGTGATGGATTAAATCGTGGGTTGTAAACTTCCATGAAGGAGTGGAGTGTCTTCAGAACAAACAGCAGGTGCATGCTAGTGTCTTTTGCTCACAGCAGGTGCATGCTAGTGTCTTTTGCTCCCAGCCCACTTCGTTCAGAATTGTGTGGTAGTTGTAAAAGTGATGAGTGTGGTTGATGGGGGAAGGAGAGGGTTCAGGAACCTCCATGTGGGAATTCGTGGTATTGCTGGAATTGCTGAGTATGAATCTTATGGAAAATAACAAAAATGGATATCAGTTACAGAAGAAAATATACTTTGTTCTGAAAGAAAAGTGCCCTCTTGGCTGACGAAGCGGACAAACTAACACCGTTTATTGCACATGAGTGTTACGTTAGAGATAAAGTCCCAACAAATAACGCTTGTGAAGGCGAAATGAAGGAGAAGATTGTCTACGCTCTCCAATTAAGTTGCTCACATTTAATTGCTGGTGTGCCGCTGGACGTAGTTGGCAGACAAGGTGCCTTTGTTGAGCCCTAAACTGGGGTTTAACTACCTATGAGTGATAGTAGCAGTCCAGCAGTCCTGGGAAGGGGGGCGCCAATGGGAATGGGTGTGGGTCGGGATGTGAAAGTGAGGTTTCAAAAGTTTGGTGGTGATTTTATAAAAAAAAGTTATTTAAGCCAAACCAGTTTCAATTATGAGAAATATTCTTAGTGATCCCTTACATATTTAGAGGCCTCTCATTACGTGAGGCCCTTAGCCATAGTGTTAGTTCGCTTGTGCATTATCTTGTACTGGTGGAAACAGATACGCTTTGATGGCCTGGCGAGTGGTTGGCAAGGGTCACTTCATTTATGAAAGCGGAAAATATTCGAGGTAATGAGTGACGAGGGAATGACCCTAGAAGTTATGTCAAGGGAAGGGGCACAGAAGGTAATAATGAACATCGTAAGGAATTTCCGTATTCATGATAGACGCAAGATGGAGTGCATGCACAGGGGCGTTGTTGAACTTCCGCCCGCAAGAAGTAACTACCCACGGTCACTAAAAGCAGATGGTGTGACTGGCACTGCAAAATTGCCCCATGGGACTGTGGAGAACACTTATCTTGTCCCTTTCGTTTAATGTGTTTCACGATGTATCCATCCATCCTCCCGTCCAAGCATACGTCTGTCTATCTGTCCATCCATCCATCTATCAATATTTTTAAACACCCGTTATCAGCATCGTGTCACCGTTGGAGCCGCTACTACTTGAACCACATCTTTTGTTAAAGTTTCTCTAATGCAGTAAGAGAGTGTACTCGCGGACACAAAAGTTCGAGTTGGTTCAGATAGTTCAGCATATTCCTCGCACAGGAATCGTGCCAAAAGCATTACGCAAAACTTCCATGTGATTTTACATTCTCTACAAACTTTTCGAAAGGAAATATGCGTATTTTGGAGATCCCTTTCTATACTTCTTTTCAGGACACTAAAACACATTTCGTCAATGTCAATCCCATCTCACGAATTTCTCAGTTCTGCCGTTTTGTAATTAGTGGTGATAGGAGTTTATAGAGGAACACATTGGGATGACCTCCTACGGTAAATTTTCTCTTCATAAATTGACTTTTATCACTTATCAAGAAATGAAACCCAGACGAAGAATACAACCTGCTGCAAAATAGGAAGCACATGACTGGTCCTAAGAGAAGTCCATGAACCGGAAGCATGTCACTGTGCATCGGTTGCACTGGCAGATTCGTATCTTTGTTTCAAAACAAGGGACATCAGTACTGCTTGGATAATGAATTAAGAACGTTTGTCTGACGAAAGTGACTGCGTTATAGGTCGAAACGTTCGAAAAACTATAATCTGCGACACGGCTGAACTCGAAAAGGCAAAATTCCTGGATATTACTTACTTACCTACTCCTTGGAGAAGTGTCCTTCTTGAGAAGCTAACCGGTTTTCAGCTAGTCAAGAAATTCCCCGCATTTTACGGAACCCAAAGGTTCATTACCGCCTTCACAAGTGCCCGCCACCTGTCCCTATCCTGAGCCAGCTCGATCCAGTCCATACCCCCCACATCCCACTTCCTGAAGATCCATCTTAATGTCCTACCATCGACGCCTGGGTCTCCCAAGTGGTCTCTTTCCCTCAGGTTTCCCCACCAAAACCCTGTGTACGCCTCTCCTCTCCCCCCATACGCGCTACATGCCCCGCCCAGACCATTCTTCTCGATTTTATCACCCGAACAGTACTGGGTGAGTTCAGATCATTAAGCTCCTCATTATGTAGTTTTCTCCACTCCCTTCTTACCTCTTTCCTCTTAGGCCCAAATAATCTCCTAAACACCCTGTTCTCAAACACCCTCAGCATACGTTTGTACCTCAATGTGAGCGACCAAGTTATGTACCCATAAAAACAATAAGCAAAATTATAGTTCTGTATATCTTGATCTTTAAATTTTTGGATAGCAAACTGGAAGACAAAAGATTCTGCCCCAAATGACAGCAAGCATTCCCTGGCTTCAATCTGCTCTTAATTTCTTCCTGAATAGAATTTTGATTTGTTAAGGTTGTTCCCAAATATTTGAACTCTTCCACCCTTTCAAAAGACCTATTATAAATCTTTGTAATGTGACTTCGTCCAGCATTCTGATCTCAAGACAAGACCTTCTACTTAGTTTTATCAGCATTTACTTCCAGTCCAATCTCCTACTAGCCACTACCAAAGGTTCTGTGTTTACTTTATAGTGTGTATGCTTCCTCCCAGTATATTAACATTAGCAGCATAAAACAGAAGCTGATATGTGCCATTTAATTTGAAGCCATCCTGGTTTACCTGAACCCTCCTAACGGCGTAGCAAAGTTGAAAAGCAATGGTGATGGAGCATCCCCTTATTTCAAACTATTCCTAATAGGAAACAAGTCAGACAAATTCTTGCCTACCCAGACTCTGCTATACTTAAGCAGACACATTTTTATTAGCCTCACCAGTTTCATGGGTTTACCAAACCCAATCAGAATATTATACAAGACCTCCCTCCTAACTGAATCATAAGATTTCTTGAATTCTATAAAAAGCTGATGCACTGCTTCATTGTATTCCCATGTTTTCTCAAGTATTTGATGAACGCAAAATATTTGATCGGTCGTTGATCTGTTGCATCTAAAGCCACATTGATGATGCCCAATAATTTCCTCTGTATATGGAGTTAACCTTGAGAGTAGGATGATGGATAAAATTTTGTACGCAGTTGGCAAAAGTGATATGCCTGTATACATACTACAGTCTGTTTTGTTGCCCTTCTAATAGATAGGTATAATGATTGATTCCTTCCACTCCTCAGGCAATTCCTCCTTATTCCAAATAGAAATAATAAGTAACCTTGAGAGCAGGATGATGGATAAAATTTTGTACGCAGTTGGAAAAAGTGATATGCCTGTATAAATACTACAGCCTCTTTTATTGCCCTTCTATTAGATAGGTACAATGATCGATTCCTTCCGTTCCTCAGGCAATTCCTCCTTATTCCAAACAGAAATAATAAGTTTATGGATCTCATAGTGAACTGTTCTACTGCCTGCCTTAATCAATTCTACTGGGATTTGACCAATACCTGGTGATATGTGACTTTTTAGCTTTTCAATAGCCAACTCAAACTCAAAGGCAGTAGTGGTTCTGCTGTGTCCATTTCTGTCTGCCTACCATCATTAACACTATGTGCATTCAACAGCTGAGAGAAATGGTTCCTCCACCTAGCCAAAATAATGTGGGAGTCTGAAACCAAATCACCCTTCTCATCCTTTACTATATTAGTTCTAGGCTGGTAACCCTTCTTAAAGTCATTGATGCCCCTATACAAGTCCCTAATACTTTTGATCTTGCTGTTTGTTTCAAGTTCCTCAATTTTAGCTTTCAAATATTCCTTCTTTTGTTCCTGAAATGTCTGCTAGCTTCATGTCTTACATTGTTTAGATTATCTACATAGCTTTGGCTTGGATCCTGTACCCACAGAATTTTAGCCAGCTTCCTGTGGTCTAAAAAACCTTTACATTCCTCATCAAACCATGGTTTTTTTCTGCTTCAATTTCTGCAGACCTAGATTCTCTTTAGCTGAAGTTTAGTCATTCTCTTGTATGTTCACCCAAGCCCTCTTTATATCCTCGCCATCACTTAAGTTCTCCAAAGCTGCAAACCTGTTTGAGATCTTAATCTGGTATTGTCTTCTAACCTCCAGCTCATTTAGTTTCCTGAGAGTCAGTCTTTCCCCATCAAAATTCTGTGCTTCTTGTTTGCTTACTGCCAAACTTTCCCTAACTTTTTCAACAACCAGATGGTGATCAGTATCAAAGTCAGTTCCCTGAAACTTCGCACATCTATTATACTCGAATGCCATCTCCTCTCTATCAATATGTGATCAATCTAGTTGTGATTCTTCCCATCAGGAGAAGTCCAGGGTGAATGTTTCGGTGCAGGAACGTCGTGTTCTAAACAACTAGATTTTTTGATGTGGCAAAGTTTATTATTCTAACACTATTATTACTAACTTGATATAGACTCTTATTCCCAATTGTCGGGTTGAAAATATTTTCTCTCTCCACTTATACATTAAAGTCTCCTAATAAATTTCTGTATGGTACTTACGAAAATGATCAAAAACCTCCTCTGATTTCTCATAAAAACTGTCTTTTGAATCATCACTTTTCTCCTCACTTCATGCATGCACATTCAGGACAATATCATACCCGCAACCTCTTAGAACTATATATAACATCCTATCACTAACAAACCACACTGTCTTAACTGCTGATACTATTATGTGATGTACAAAAAATCCTATTCCCAATTGATGATATTCGTTTCCTTTTCCATAGAAAAAATTATAATACCCTGCTCTTACTCTACCCCATGTTCCACCTAACCTCCTGCACGCACACTAAATCTAGTTTTTATTTTGCTAATTCCCTGGCCGCTGCTGTAGTGAACCTGACCTATACAGGCTCCTAACATTCCAAGTACCAAATCTCATGTCCCTTTTCCGTTGCTTAGGTCGTACGAAAGTAGCAGTCCAGGTCCTAGGCTCTTGTAAACATTTCGTAACAGGATACTTTTTTACAGTGGGGAGTTGTTAACACCTCGCCCAACCCCCAAGCTGGTGGATCACCCCTTGTCAGCTGTCCGCGACTGCTTATTCAATATATTCACAGTTACCCTCCATACTGGAAGCCGTTCCTCCATCTGTAACCCTAGGACGCCCAATGCCGTGGTGATAGGGACCCACTTATCACGGAAAATTCCTGGATATTAGAGGAAATAATAAATCACAGTTACAAAACGGACAACAATGGAACAAGACAGGCAATATACGTATAAACGTAATAATGAGGCGCGTTTGCGCAAGCACTGTTGTCGTGGAAATGCAGTAGGTACTACATATTGTAAATGCGTGTCTGTAACCTTAGTTATGTAGCATGTAATTCGCATGCTCATTATTGTCATCTGGAGCCTCTCTGGCTCTACGATATTTTTTCACATTATCTCACAAATGGCACGTTTTTCTGAAAAAAGTTATTGAACTTAAAATGCGTGATTTGATTTTCTCTACAAATTTCGCGTGAAAAAGTTCTCATCTGTAAAGAAATGAGCGATATATTATCACACAGGTACGTAGGTGTTTATTTAAAGTAATTGTTATTCTTGTTGAATTTTAATTAAACTCAAATTTTCTGGACAGTTCTTCGAAAAATCATCAAATTTTATGAAATTTCGTCCATTGGGAACCGTGTTGTTCCATACGGACGGACAGACAGACATACAGATTGACATGGCGAAGCTAATAGTCGCTTTTTCCCAGTTCAGCGAGGCCGTCTAAAAGCGTACGGGTCGGAGAGTGGTTGAGTGCTGCATCTATAAGGTGGTATTCAGTGTATATATTTTGCTACCAAAAATCTGGCCATGCGTTCCACATGGTTTCCATACACGTATAGAAAGAGCAGGGAGCAAATAAAATTCACATTTTTTAGGTGTTGGCCAACGGCAACGACGTGAGAATTACTAAAAAAGGAAAGACGAAGGTGGAAGAGGAAAACATGGATGAATCTCAGGCCGTCTACCCTTGAACTCTAAGCGCGGTCATCGACTCTGATTTTTTGCGGAATAGCAAGGGGGAGGGCGGGAGGGAGGGCTCCTCAGGATACTATTATACCCTTATATATAGGAGGGAATTTAAAAGACAAGCAGTCTGTTGTGAACAAGCGACGTTTACAAGGAACGCAACATGGCGACCATATTGGTAAGTAACAGTTCAGTACCTAGTTAATTAGCGACTTTTTTTATCTACATTCCAGTCTCGGACTTTGGTCTCTTTCTTTTAAATTAAACACTTTGAAAATATTCAACTTTGAAATATTCTAAAAATGGCTTATTGTAATATACGTGATTGTTAATTTGGATATTTTGAATCGTCTCTGGCTAAAACACCCACAGCATTTCGGAAGATAGACATCTCTGTCATGAGACAAAAGCGGAGAGAATCTCCCGTAGAAGGAGGGTATTACTGGTCCAGTGAGCATAAGACAATGGATAGCATCCACATGTCAGTCACGTCCATTACGAAATGGGAAACGTACTAATCGCCATACATTTCTTGCTCTTTCGCTCTGCTATTCCTCTTAGTTCTTATATGCTAGCTGTTTATACTGTGTTATAAATAACATAAAATATGATTTTATGCAAAATTCTGATAATTACGATCATTTAAAATGTGTCTGTGCACATTAAACCCAACATGCACACAACTCCTATTATGAACACTGCGTAAGACTGCTCCATATTCTAGCAACATATGTATAGTGGCTCGTTCTCGATTGTGGCATTGTTGGTGCCATAAAGAATACAGAAAAAATTGCACAGTGTGTGTGCAATAACAGTGAAGAATAGAGCTTAAAATTGTATTGTATAAGAGCACTATATTATAAATAAAACAAAGTTAATTCCAATGCATTCTGTTTGCAATCGGGACTTTATTCTTGTTCGCGACTAGAATAATGGTTAGGTCGGTATATACTGGATGCGCGTGCTGACATGCATATAACTTTCATGTAAAGTGCACATTAGGACTGTCTGATTTCAATAAAACTGAAATGGCTCAACATTTTCTCGAAAAATTTCAAGATCTGTTCCGCCGTTCTCGAATTGCTATTAGTATAGAGAAAAATGGACACAGAGAGAGGAAGAGACATTCCGCTGAGCTACGGGCGGGCTTAAAAACTGGAGAACTCGAGGTTATTGTTACGGCAGTATGGAATTTAATATGGACCTACCGTTACTTCTTCAATCATTTTTTCGCTTAAAGTGATACATGTTAGGTCTTATATTTAAATTAGGCGACATCGTATACAAATTCTTCCACAAGAACTGGCAGGAACGTTGCAGTAATATTCCAAGCACTGCAGATGCATTACCAGATTTGTCAAAACTCGTCCGTAGGTCTTACGTAATAATCATAGGAATCAGTTTTCAATCCATGTGTTTCCTCTCTTGTGTTTAACCCGTTTAAAAATTGACAAAATAATTTTCTCATCCCGATAAATTCAGTTCAGTTATAAGTAGAATGCATTTCTGTGGTTAAAGAGTTAAGAAATTCTGCCCTTTAAGCAATTACGAAATCATTTTTAAAGTGAATAGGACGGTTTATAGATTTCCATATTAGTAATGTTCAGTATATTAATCCTTTAAAAACGAAGCGCAGATTGCTTTATTTAAAGACCCATTTCGTACCGCGCAGTAAAGACTTTTCATCTTGGTTGTAAAAACCAATCAGGTTATGGTGTAAGTGGCACAAGTCGCTGTTTGTTCTCAGATAAATTCAGAACACATAAATACAGTGTAGACAGAGCATACAATTCTTGAATGTTAAATTTGTTGGTGCATCACGTAACCAGTAGGCTTTAAAAGGTTAACATACTGCTATGTTATTTCAACCAATGTACGAATTCCAGCAAAACTTTAAACTATTGAAAGAAATTTCTTTTTTATTGCAACTAGACTACAAGTTTCGGTTTTCTAAAGAGCAGTTATCAGGCCGTTGTATAAAAGCATAAATCGAGGAACCTGTGCAAGTATATATTTTCCAGTTTTCTTTAGTGGTGGTGAGCTCTCACACCATACATTAAATTTAAACAATATTTATTATATATATATATTATTTATCTAAAATTTATAATGATACATTTTATACAGAGTTTTTGTATAGAGTTTGCGGGAAGATTTTAAAATAAAACTTTAAAAAATACAACAATATTAAACATTAGTTAAACACTATAAATAACAAGACACGAAAATTGACAAAGATCGTACGAGACAGACAAACAAATTGTAGGAAATGGTGCTAAATTTCAGCTATAGATACAATTCCTATCACTTTAAGTTTTAACGAAAATTTCTCGCTTCGTGAATTGGGTAGTACTTCTCTGAGTGTGATGTTTTGATGCTGATGGCTTGTTAAAATACCAGTAATATTTTAATCTACGTAGAAGCTTGTGTTTCAGAGCTGCTATTTTTCTCTTGTAGGGAGGTACGTATTGCTGTTTACAATATGAACTCTTGTGAAACTTCCTAATGTTTATTTGATGACTGACGCTATTAATGTCAGGTCAGAGTCACACTTTTCATGCCCATGTTACCCGACATCAACACATGGCAACCTACCATATTTTGAAACAGTATGATATTGATTGTTTATTTCCACTCTCCTACATCAGGTACACTTAAATTTCTATCTTAAGTGCTATACCGTCGCTGTCTGACTCACAAACAGAGAGCCCTCAACCGACCGGTATGATCTGGACGCACTGAACAACCCTCCCGGAGTTACGGACCATCTCTTTGTCAGGTCGGAAACAGAATGAAAGCTGCACACTGCGTTGGTAGAGCTGCCACCACCAACAGATTCTTACAGTTATGTAAATTTTATTAAGACTTAGCTCTGTGGGTAAGCTAGTTGTGTCTGGTTTAAAAATGTTGGTTCCTGGGTTTAGTCTTCCCCGGGACGTGGGATTAGGAAAGGAAAGGGACCTCGCTACAATCCAGCAATACCTAAGTATTAATGGCGCAATCATACAGCTGAGAAAGCATCACTAGCATTTATCTAGAGCCATAATATAATGAAAATAAATAACTGAATCCAAAGTGGCTAAACACCCATTCGACAAAAAGTTTACTGACACTATCACTCACCCCTCGTCACCGAAACCTACATAAGACAAGGTACAAGATTCTCCCTCTACCTATTTAGCGGCTGTTCCTCTCCTTTCAACAACGGCCACTCACTTTATGGGCACCCGCTGCTGGACGCTAACACCCACAGCAGTTACCGGGAGTCTTCCAGATAAGTGGGATGGTTTTCTCATCTTCACAGGTCGGATCCACGTCTCCGCCTCAGTTCGTGTAACTCACCATGTGACCTCAACGGAATCTTTTCCCATTCTCGTTAATTCTAACTCTGCTCTTACAAGAATCACCTCAAGAACATTATATATACATTTTTCTCTAATATGTTAGTTCATCACGCCACTTCTCATAGCTGACGGGTGAAGTGCTGACCACAATATAATAGCCGCTTTTACGGGCCGGTGACCTCGAGGGTTCATAACACTACAATAAGATAACTGTTTTACAAGATGCATCTCAACACCAGTAACTGGCAACAAATTATAAAATACACGTGCGGATAGAAAATGTCATTCATTCGTCCAAGAAAAACCCATCATTGCACAGCTTATAGTATTTTTGGAGAGATTAAAGATTATGATATTTATCCACAACATTGAACACAACTTACATTTTACGAAGCCTTAAAAGCTGGGCCTGACTATGAGGGTAGACAATTAATATGACTCTCAAATATGAACAAATTATAATAAATCAAATATTTAATACCTGAGTACTGAGGAGGCACAGTCTTCAGTCTGTGCTCCTTAGTATCAAGGCCAGAATATGGAAGATAATGTGAAACTGTTGACACACTGGGTTTGTTGAAATAAAGTACTTCCAAAATTTTATCGATTAAAAATAGAATGTTCAGGGAAGGAAACACGCTTCAGTAGCGTATAAATGTCCCTTAAACCTAATCAATAGGCGCTAAAACTGATTGAAAGCATTGACACTGCAGAACTATAAAAGTAATATTTTCGTAATCAACATCATCATCGTCTTCATCATCATCATCATCATCACCATTATTATCATCACCATTATTATTACTGCAATATTTACGTGAAACGTAAATAAGAAATAACGAGTCATTCAATTTATCTTTACCGGACTGCTAACATCTGCCATTTATTTAACTTGAACATTTGGTTTCTTCTTTGAATTTTTTTAAGTCGTGCCTAATAGTGTCACTTTTGTCGAGACCTAGAATTTAAAAATACATCTAAATATTACTCCAGTTAGAATGAAATATTTAAATGCCATTCCGACGAGGGTGTTCTGTTTGAAACAGTAGCTACAACTCTGCAAAAATAATAACCGCTAATTGTTGGGTAATTGAATTCTGATGTTTCCACACACACACACACACACACAAACAGTAATTTTCTCATCTCCAAGAGTGGAAATGTCTGTTTTTACGGATATTCCGACCTTTGAAAGTAAAACCATTTCCTGCCTCGAAAAGTCGGACTCTAATCACCTCTTTACATAGCGCCATATGTGATAAGAAAGGAGACCTCAGATGCTGCTTTGAGAAAGCCTAAAATCACGCAGCCGTTAAGTTCTATAAATTACACTTCGCTCAAATATGTTCGTTTACTACTGTTTCAGTACACTTTCGCACTGTGCACTGCCATTTTAAACCTGTGTCTGGGACAGTCGATGATCTCTCACTCTGGAGCAAGGCTGGAAGAACCGCAGCAGACCCTGGAGGAGGCGCGGGTGCCCCCGTATGATGCTTGGATTCACCAGAATTTGGACTTGGGCAGAGGGGAAGGTCGGCTGGATACTAGCTATATGCCAGCCATAGAAGAAGGCCAGGTGGTGGACCAGGAACAATTGGACCAGGGAAGAGATACTATGAAGGCGGACGAACATAGATTCTGGAGATATCGTCCGTACTACGGGCGACGCTGGGGAGGGGGTTGGCATCTATACCCTAACTGGGGATGGGGCTGGAATGGTTATGGTTATGGTCGAATATACCCTTACTACGGCTACTATGGGTAGTGTGCTGACAGTAGTTTGGAAATGATAACGGGGTAATGTATTTAAATATTTTGAAATGGCGATGAATGTGAATTCTTGTGATCTTACTAAACTGGGAAGAAAACTATCACGTTTAAATGATACCGGGTATCTTCTTACGTGTCTTGGGATCAATCACCTTGGATATTATATTACTTTGCAGTATGACGGCCAACGGTGCTGGGAACTGGTCTGCCAAAATGAAGACATGTCTTGTTTAAAATGTATGTTTTGAATATTGTACTTCGCAAGTACAGCAGTGTATCATCTGTAACGATGAACATTTTAATGGTAGAAATGAAACATTATTTAAAATCGGACTGATACATCAACCTTAGCTTTGCTGCTTTCATAGCTATCTGTTCAATCCACTCATACAGTTCCAGTTCTTGCTGTCCAGAGAAGAAAGGTGCAGCGAATAGGAGGAATCAATATAATCATGTGCGTTATGAGTGATTGCAGTATTTTATGAAAATATTTTAACCAAATATTATTATAAGGCACTGCTTTCTTGCTTCGCTAAAATAACCCCAGAAAGAAGTTCTGGACCAATGGTCCAGTCTGATAAAAGCAGAAGATATTCTGATACTTTTCATACCATTCTTAAACCAATTTTTCTCGCCGAAAACGTATCCGTATTAAATAACATCTTTAGTGAATACGACGTGAGCAAAAAATCTTTAATAATAAATTGGATTATTTTTGTTTTCTGCAACATGTTAATTCTGAAGAGTATCTTCCTCAGTTTGACCTTGTTGATTCTTTCCTCATGCTGCAGAAATTGATTATTTTTTATAGAAATTAACACTATTATTTGTATGAATCATATATATAATAAGAAACTTTATCCATAAAAATTAAATTAGGTAAAAACAAAATGCTCAGAAGACAAATTATTTCAACCAAAGAACAGAGACAGACGAAATTTAATCATTGTCCCTTGTTATGCTAAACCATTCCTGAGTAAAATGCGTAGCTGGAATGTAAAACTTTGTCTTATAAACTTCAAGAAACAGCGTGTCTGAGACACCGGGTAGACGTATCCAGTTTCCTTAACCTTTAGGAACCGTGCGTCCTATATATAGGACGGGCACACCGCTACCCTCCAAACACCCCATTTTATATATTTTTTCAACAAATA
>JGI24700J35501_10930317_pt1 | contig 12991 bp, 16 predicted proteins | sample TergutTh196P1_FD_35501 | JGI IMG/M metagenome (IMG submission 35501) | reverse complement strand
TGGTGGTAGGGGCTTTAGGTTGGATAAATCTCTTGATGGTAGTTTTGAGGTTGCTATTCTGTCAGAATTCTCAATTCTCAATTCACAATTCTCAATTATTGTGTCCTTTTTGGCTTCGCCATTTTGCTCGTTTGCTTTTACACCTTGCTCAAGCTTGTTGTTTCCGTTGTATAGACTTTTTTGTTCGTCGGGACTACTTACACCACTACCATTAAAATCCACATTCATTGAGAATTGAGAATTGTGAATTGAGAATTGACCAGCTGTATCGGTATTTTCATGCTTAAAAGATAGACTATCTGGCAAATAATATGTTCCCTGCATCAGCTTCACACTCAGCCCATCTGCCCCTTGTTGACCTTTATCACCCCTGCGTGGGAACTCGCCAAAGTACTGCCAATATTCCTCTAGTGTGCCGTTTTTTCTTGTCCATACCCACATGTTGTATATTGGGTCGGTGTGCAAGGGGCGTATGCTTTTACGCCCTAGCCATACATAGCCTTGAGCTGTGGTGTCGTCGTCTTGAAGTTCAGGTCTGTCTAGTATGTCATCTGGGGCGGTGGCATTATTTGCTACTTTGTATATTCTAAAGCCGTAGCTCGTTGTACTGTTTAAATTCCCTAAGTCCCCTAGTATACCGTTTATAAGCTGTTTGAGTATCTCTATTTGTATCTTATTGGCATTTATTTGCTCTGCTTCTTGTTCATTTAAATCTAGCTGTATATCGCTATCTGCCACACCACCAGCTAGCACAGTAGTACTATAGATGTTGCTAGTGAGCCTATATTTCACCGACTTTACAATAATAGTAGCATCAGGGTCAGTAGGGTCTACTATCTCCTTGTCCACACTCTCAGTATAATTAAACACCATCTCTAAGTCCCCTGCCACATCAGTAAATGCCTGTGGAAGCGGACACTCAAACCGCATGTGGGTGTACTGAACTGATGAGTTCCCCACTACACCACCAGTCTTTCCACTACCCACACTACCCACATTAGGGTTCGCATTCATTGAGAATTGTGCATTGTGCATTGTGCATTGACCAGCTGTATCAAGACACACTTTGTCCACATACAAAAGGTTAAAACTATCCGTCCTATACTGCCGTCTCTGTCCCATATTGTCCACAGTCGTACGGTAGACAGTCAGTAGTGGCTCACCTACTGCGTTTTGAGTGATGGGTACATAGACTTGGAGATTTATAAAGCCGTAGCTACCTTGATAGAGTTTTGTGTTGGTCAGAGCTGTGGCTGTACCGCTTGCGTCTAGCAGTATTGTCAATTTTCTGAGATTTTTTATTTCATTCATGTATTTTTAATTTCCTTTTTGGTTATCAAATCATTTAGCAAAACCTTTAGTAGTTTAAAACCTACTAAAGGATAGCACTCAAGTCTATAATGTACAATTTTAGTGGGTTTGGTACTCGTCTCATCACTGTGCTAGTCACTCTGCCTACCATCCACTTTCTGCCGAATACTAGGACTATATCACCGCTCTGAACTATACATTTATGTTGTTTTTGAGTGATATCATAATAGGCGTCTGTAGTACTTACTGAAATAGCCTCAGCGTTTGCTAGCATGCCTTTGTGTGGGGTTTCTGTCATGCTCTGCTCATCGCTAGCTTCTCTAAACTGTACTAGCTCACCAGTACACACATAATAGTTGTTTTGAACCAGCATGGTAGTTTCATCATCTACTGCTAGCATCTCTTGTGGTTTAGGTATATATCTCTTGTATACCTTGCCCCAGTCGCCCACAAACCCAAATGGTATACGCTTTACAATCTTTATACTCATAATAAAATCAATATTTGTCTAAGCCAGGTTGAACACCTTGCTGTACCGCAAACCATCTAGTCAGCCCCAAAGTCTCTAATGTTCTTATAGTTTCTTGAGACATGTCACTAGTGTCTCGTAGGGCATCATCGGGCTTTAGTGGGGCTACTTCACCTGTATCAGTCGTTATACTCACCTTGCTGTACTCGGCACTATCACCATTTTTCACTAGCCATCTAGCTTGGTCTGCTAGAGCTTCCTCAAACTGCTTTCGCATAAAGTATTGGTCGTGGTATATGGTCTTAGGGGCTGTGGCTATCCTATACATCATGATTTGGTATCTACTTATACCCGCCTTGTACTGAATGTAGTCATACACCTTTTTACTAGTTTTGCGTATAAGCTCACTCGCATTGTTAGAACTATCTGTCACATACTGCTCATATTTGATGTTATAATACTCTAGTCCCTCAACAGTCAGCTCATACCTATGCAACATAGGCTGGTATATCATATACTGAGTATTGCAAGGGTACTTGACCTCAATACTACCATCAAAGTCATCAGCGTCATTGTAGGCTACTATGCCACCTTTCAACAATTGTTCTTTTCTCATATCTATGTATATATGTTCTTTTTTCTTTTTAGGAAAAAAGAAAAAGAACCAAAAAGAAAAACCAAAAAGGAACTTAGGGGTCTAAACTTTTGGACTTATTGAGATGTTCCCATCAGGCGGGTTTAGTAAATTGCTTTCCACAGTCAAAATTAGTGTAAATACTGCAGGTTCACTAGCTTCATAACCCTCTAAAGTGGCTACTACTTCACATGTGATTACAAAATCACCCTCTGTATCAGCTGTAAAGTCTATTTCACTGACATCAACATCATTTTCATAATCATAATAACCATCACCAGTTATATCCCAACTATATAAGAATATTACATCCTCTTTTTCGTGTGTCGCTTCTACAGAAATTGTATACTCTCCAAACAGAATTGTCTCACTTTGTTCAACTCGTGCAAGCGTAGGACTTGTTAATCGGGGCTGTGGCTCGCTTTTGTAGTTCTTGGGCATAAGTACTAGGGTGAATAATACCCCTAATATTAGCACTACTGAGATTATCAAAAATATCTGACTTTTCTCTCTTTTACTTATCTTTTTCATTACTTTTACTCCTTATATATTTTTAAAATATTATTTAATGTTATCACTCTTTTTACTCTTGCCTACATCTAGTTTCAATAATAAATTATCTAGATACTGTGTTACATAAGGCACAAATCTATCATTTACATAGTTGTAACCACCTACTAGACCTAGTAGTCCAAAACCAAAGAACATTACTAAGTTTGCTACAGCTAGCAGAAAATACCTCATGTCGTGTATTCCACTAAACCCTAGCATCACCACACCCGTCAACATGAATATAGCAAGCAAAGACTTAATTACTATAGTCCGTGTCCACCAACCTATCCAGTAGCTTAGCATTGTCCCAGTTTTTTGCTCTCTAGCTTGCCTATTATAGTACTGCTTGAGTAGTTCCTTATGCTCAGCATGACCCCATATTGTGCCTTGTAGAGCCAAGCCGTAGCCTATTATAACCCCAAACATGGCATTTATAAGTATATAAACAGCTAGCACACTAGTCTCTACCACCAAGTCACTAGCCCCCTGTATAAGCACCAAAATCACTATAAGGTAGCTCACTGCCCCTATAAATGATGTTATCATGCCTATACTTTCCACTAGCTTAAGCTTTTTAGGCAACCCCTTGACCTTGTTGAACCTATTCGCTAACTCTAACTGTGGATTAATAGCTACTTGACTAGCTGATGGTGAGACTGGTGGTGAATGTGAGGTTTGTTCGTTTGTTTTGTTTGTGCTATTCACTAAGTCATTTAAGGTTTTGTGTTCCATAATTGATTAAAATTTAAAATATTTGGTTATTTTCCAAATATTTCTTGTTGACTTTTTTATCAAAATTGCATATAATAGGAGTATAAAGTTGTGGTAGTGAGCATGGATACTTGCCCACGCAAAAGCCAATCGGTTAAAGTCGGTTGGCTTTCTTTTTATATTATTTCCATGGCACTGACTATCCAATTTACCTTAATGTCATCATAGTTTGGTTTAAATGAAACCCTAAACCCATCATACTCTTTGTAAGGTCTGTCTTGCTCATCAATACCAAATGTTCCTTTAGTAATTATGTCAGATATTTTATTTGCCATTTCTAAGCCACTAACAGTACCTTTCCCGCTAGCTTTGTAAATATCCCTACGCTCAATTAAGTGTTGCAGACCACCACCACTATCACCCCAGACCAAATCAACATTTCCATCATCACTTTTACTAGGAAATTCTGGTACATAAAAAGCCCCTTTTACATGCCCTTGCTTTTCTCTTAGCAAAAGTTCAACCGCTTGCTGACCTTTTACACCCTTAAACTCCTTGCCCCAAAATTCTGCTTGAGATTTTGGGGTCTTTTTTGTAGCCACACCTTGAGTTGAATTGTTGTTAGTGACTGTGCCTACAATTTCATTAGCTCTAATTGTCTCAGCTGGGGTATCCCCACTGCTCTTGCTCACAAACTGACCACCACCATCACCCTTGGGCTTGTGTTCTCTACCGTTTTTATCTACCATATATCACCAGACTTTACTTAGTACCTTTTGTCTCAACTTTTGTTCATACATATCTTTGTTTTCTTGCTTTACTTGTTTTACTATGTTTTCGGCTTCGTACAGTGACTTGGCTGTGCCGTTTAGCCTTTCATCATTGATTAGGTCATAGCCTATCTTGGCATCTTTGCCCCAATTGGTGTAATAACCTGACAAATTTGACTGCTTGGTAGCACCTATTTGTTTTAGTGATAAACCTTTTTTACTCAAAGCACTGTCATACTGATTTACATTGGTGCTAGTGGACACTATTCTACCCAGAGTTCTATATAGCTTTTTACTCTTGCTATGTTCTACAGGCGGGGTTATAGTTTGACCTACTCTAGCACTAGCGGGGGCTAGGTAGTTGTATACCTTGCCCCCTTTGGTGTGTCCATAGTTTACTCCCACCACCTTTACTAGACCTCTGGCATCTTTAGCACTAGGATAGGCACTGCCTTGCTCAGCGTGCTTAGGGTTGAAAAAAGGCGACCTACCTATAGTCTCATTTCTATCATAACTATTTTTCTTTGTCATTTTTCTATGTTCTTTTTCTTTTTATAAAAAAATAAAAAGAACCAAAAAGAAAAACCAATATGGGCAGATAGGTTATAATTATGGGGCTACAGCTGTGTTGACTTTCGCAATAGCCAATGCTGGGTTTGTTACTATACCACCCATCACTGACATGATTTGAGCAAAGCTACCTACAAATGTCTTGTCGTCCTCTACTAGCCTAAATCCCTCAACAGTGCTAGCTATGCCAAAAGTATCGTGGTCATAAATAATATATTCGCAGTCTGCAGCATCACCAGTATTAGCTGTCATGTTGCTGTCTAGAGGTGTGCCACCGCCTATAAGATTGCTAGTATACACATCCATACCAAATATTCTACCTATGACACCCTCTTTCAGAGCTTGTTCATTGGTCTCAGGTATAAAGCCTTTACCTATAGCCCAGTCTGTCAAAAAGAACTGCTCAGCATCAGGTGAGATTATAAGCACATCAGCTACACCACCACTTACACGGATTTGCTTACGGTCACTCAAGATACTGTCTATAAGCGTTTTGCTGTCTACTGATGCTGTAGTATTAGATGACCTAGTAGCACCACCACCCTCGGTCTTGGTAGGTGCTAGCAAGTATTGCATGCATTGCACATTAAATCCCTCTGTCCACTCTGCTAGCACTTCGTTTGCCTTGTCTACTGACTTTCCACTAGCTCGTAGCTCATCTATAAGGTTATAAATCTTTTCACTTCTAGACAGTGCATCTTTTTGCACTATAGTCAAAAGCTGGTCTCTAGTTTGAGTGTGCTTAAAGTCTAGTCCGTCTACACTAGTTGCATCTCTTACCTCTACCGCTTGCTTGCCTAGTCTGCGTACCATAATCTGACCAGCACGCTCGTAGTACTTGTCTGTAAATGTCTTGCCAGGCTTAAAGGTACTGTCCTTGAACATGTTCTTTATAAGCACTTTGCTAAATGCTGTGTCAGCGGTCTCTATCCCGCTGTACCTAATTGAATTGGTTATATCAAAAGCCACTTTATTCTATCTCCTTATTTGCTTTATTATTTTTTGTTTGCTTTGTTTTTGTTTTTGTTTTGCTTAGCTCTGCACTTTGCTCTTCACTAGGCTCTTCAATTTCTTCCATACTAAATGTAATCTTACAATAGTTATAATTTACACTTGCTGTCCACCCAGCATTGTCCTTGTTCCATCTCTTGTCATTGTTACTAGGACTAGGGTTGTACACCACTGGTGAAAAGACTATACCATCTAAACTTTCCCATTCCCACCCATCTTTAAAGAAATACCATGCACCTATTTTTAGTGGATAGCTAGGGTACAAGCTAACCCACTTATCTGGTGGGTTGTTTATGGTCACTGGCTGAACTGCCAACTTTCCACTAAACAAGTCTCCACCCACTGGAGCGCCTACAGCACCACCTTGGTATGTTGATGACACACTATCTGTCTTGTTAGAAATATTGCCTAAGTCTAGCGTGATGTTATTGAAACTAGCATTTACTAGCATATCCAGTGACTTCTCATAACTAGACAATTTAGCTCTCTGCACTGTCTCTAGTGAGACTAGTCGGTCATTCAAACCTTGAATATCTGCTATTGCATGAGTGTGACTAATATTTGCCTTGGTGGCTAGCTCGGTGGTTACGGTATCAATTTTTGTAGACAAATCAGTATTTACGCCATCTATTGAGCTTTGCAAATTTGTATCCACAGTAGTGACTTTGCTATCTATGTCAGATACCTTTGTATCCACTGTAGTCACTTTAGTATCTAGACCAGATACTGCATTGTCTAATCCTTGAGCTATTTCACTTATTGATGCTACTTGAGCATCTAACTCAGTTACTTTAGCATCTACATCACCCTTAAATTCATCTAGTGTACTCTGCAAGCTGTCTATATCCACTATCGCATGCGTGTGACTTGCGTTCGCCTTGCCATTTACCAAATTCCGTATGTCCATGTGTGCCGTCGGACTTATGTTGTGAGCTGATAGCTCATCATCTATTCTACTATTCATACTACCCGCCCCTAAAACACTATAAAGTGCCAATCTCTTTTTACTATCCATATATTTAATATTCTTTCTACATGTCTCTAAACTTCATTTAAGCCAAACCTAGCTCTTTCAATCTCTTTTCTTCAGCTGTCATACCACTGTCTTTTTCACCTACAGGCATTCCAAAGTCCTTTGCTGTAGACTTAGATGTAGACTGTGTCCACTCTGGGTACTGCTGTATCCACTTTGCTACTAGGGTTATATCCTCAATCCCATACTCAGCTTTGAACAACTTTATAGCACTATCTAGCCTATCCTCTCGAATATTAGCCCTAAGCAACTTTGCTTCTAGCTTAGCAGTGAATAGTTCATCATTATACTGCTCTAGTGACTGTTTTTCTACTTCATCACCACCTTGTTCAATATCATCACTATCTGCTTCTGTATCATCAGATGGCACACCCTCGCCATTTTCATCATCATGTTGGTAATCCAACTCATTATCATCATGTTGCTCAGCTTCAGTTTCAGATTTTGCCTTAGCATCAGCTTCGTGTTCTGGTTCAGCTTTGTCATCATCTTGCTTGTTGTCTGAGGCTTCAGTTTCCTTACTTTGCTCTGCAGCTTTTTCAATCTCTTGCTGTGATTTATCAGCTACTTTGTCATCACTTACATCATCACTGCTACCCCCATCTGCATCATCTACATCTAGGATACTGTCCACATCGCTGTACTTTTCATCGAATAAATTAATTCCTAGTATTTTAGACAGCTTCTGCTTTTTCTCTTTCAGTGTCATTTCTTACCTCCTTTATTTTTTGGTATGATTGTTTGTTATTACCTTTGGTTTCATGCATACTCTCACTTCCATCATGCATAGGCTGGGTTGCATTCTGTAAAAACTGCTGTTCTTGCACAATATCCATCAGCTTTTGCACTGCTTGTTCATCAGTCAAATTTGTGTCTAGTTCTTTTATAGCATCTTTAGTGCTAACTAGCCCTAGTCCTAGTTTCTTATCCAGCAAGTCTAACACTGTCTCTTGAGTAGGGCTCACATACTCATTAAACTTGATGTGTATCAGACTACTGTAGTCCTCTATGTCCTCACCATCTATATAATCACACATCTGCAAGTACCTATTTAATAAATCTGCTAAAGTTAGTGACCAGCTCTTTAAGCTCTCTTTACGTTTTCTTAGAGATGGTTTTTCTCTAGCATCTTGACTTTCCTGACTACTATTGATGCTCTCCAGTCCAGTTATACCTATCGTGGTAGGTGATATACCCACTTTATTTAGTGCTGTGGATATTAGGTACTTTGCTGTCTCTACATACGCTTGCCAGTTTATTTCACCTTGAGTAGTAGTCACTAGTGACCTATTGTCTAAGCTACTGCCTTTAGTTTTGATTATAGTTTTATTAAATGGGTCATAGCCTAAGATATTTCCCTCTGTGTCTTGTTTTAGCAAGCTATCATCTACAAACTCCTTTATACCACCCTTGCGTATAGCATCCATCAAGTCACTTATACTTTCACTTAGCTTATCCTCAATAGTAGACAAGCCCATGATGTCAGGCACACCCCTTTCACCCTTGTAGACTAGATTGTGTACATGGTTCTGTTTGTATATTATAGGGAATTCCTTTAGTGGCAAGACTACCGTAGATACTTCAGACTTCTTTACTTTAAGTGATTTTAAATAAAGCTTATACGCTTCCTTATTCTCTTTTTCAAATACATATCTGCCATCTTTGTACACAAAGTACTCTACTACCACAAAGCCAGCTTTGTTTTTACTGTACACTTCGTGTAGCTCTAGCCCTTGTTCATCATCTGATACTTCCTTGATGACTATGGTCTTTATCTTTTTCCTATGATAAATTATCTGCAAGTGCTGTGGCTCTATAATGTCTATAAGCGGTCTATTGCTCACTGAGCTATTGTAGCTCAACCTATACGCAAAGTCTCCCATACCACTTTCATAGTACACACCTTGACTAAACAGCTCTTGCAGATTGTTTTTTACTATACACTGATTTAGTTTTTCATCTATCTCACTGTCCCCACTCTCACACACAAAGCCAGATGATGCCATCAAGTTTTGCACGCCGTTGACTATCATAGGCAACAGTCCAAAATACGCAAAGGCTTGACCATGAATATATTTTCCTAAGAATGTATCGCTTAGTTCAACCGCCATCCATGTGTCATTTATGAACTGTCTACTATCCACTCTCCAAAAGTGCCGTATTACCTTTGGGTCATTTGAAAGCAATGCCATATTCATAGCCAAATTAAACTGCCAAATCTTAGGGCTACGAATATTGCCCAGTATATTCTTGTGTTTGAAATCAAACTTGTACAATATCCCTATCCCTCACTATAAAACAAATGGTCACTGAACTTTCGCCTTGCACTCTCATTCTTAGCCTTGATGTATGCATTTTGCTGGTTTTCATTTGTTATACCTTTATGTTCCAACTCAGTATTTATACTAGCGTCATCTATAGGTTCTACTATCTCCCAGCCCTTAGACTTATACATAGTATAAAACGCACCAATATTTACAGTAGTCTCAGTTTTACCATTTCTTATCTTTACTTGACTATTCATAATCTTCCTGCAAGCCTTTCAATGTCTCTTGAAAATGCCCCACATCAAAGCCCATATTTCCACTTATCTCTATCTGTTGTTTTGGACTTTCACCTATAATCTCTAGATATAATCTCACAGCACTAGGGTCACCACTACACGCCTTTTGATACAAACCTACTATCATACCCATACGGTTGTTTAGCTCAGCTTCAGGTATGCCTAGTGACTTTAATAGAGCCTTATAATCACCCACTACGGTCAAGCCCAATAGCATATTTGCCATGTCCTTTATGGACTTTTGAGCTTGTCTTTTTTCAGCACTAGCTCTACCACCCTTTTTGGCTATTTCGCTTTGTTCTCGCTTTGTTCGTTTGCTCAAAGGCACTAATTTTGATGGATTTCCACGCACCTTTTTGTCTGTATTTTTGTCTAGATTTTTATCATTTTCAAAAGACATTTACATCAACCTTTTAAACACATAGTATCAAGATTTTCACACAATAAAGCTACTAAATATTTCATATTTCATAAATAAAAAACTTAGCAGTATATCTCACACTGCTAAGTTTAAATTACTCTGCTATTGACATGTCAAGCGGTTGCTATTGTCATCTTTTTTTTAGCTATTGTCATCTTTTATTTCTACACTATTTTATAGTGTTTTGTCATTGGCTAAGACTGATATTGCCCTATCATATAACCTAATTACATGCCTACGGCTAAAATTAAACTGCTTGCAAATCTCTCCCCACGACTTGCCACAATAGTTTACTGCTATCACTACCATCTGCTCTATATAGCTCAAAGTAGCAAACTTATCTAAATATACAGGATTGATTAATTCAATCTCTACTTTCAAACCTACCCCCTTAAACTACTAACCTTTATACTCTTAAATACATCAGCCTTTTGGTCTACTACCACTATCTGCTCACCGACTTTCAAGATGTCCCCATCCTTGTAGTCATATATGTTGCCAACTACTTTTGGTGCATACTTCTCCATTTCTAGTTTATTCTCTCGTTCTATACCTTTCTTTCTCGTACAATAAGCACAGTAGTATACTGCATATTTACAGTTACTATGAAAGCTAGTTTCCTTACCACAATCTGGACAGATGTATTTATAACCACTTCCCTTTTTCATTCTAAACTCTCCTCTTGGTACTCATTATTATATTTACCCACTCCTCGGTCAGCAAGTAGTCCACGCCGTTTGAGTAATCGTTTTTGGTCTTATTTTCATCTAGTTCACTGCCGTCATCATTTAGTAATATCTGCTCATGGGACTGGTACGACTTCAACGCTCTATCTGTCCACAGTAGCCTTTCTTGTATTATCAACTGCTGTTTGGCTTGACATCTAGTCACTAGATTTATTTCGCTCTTGCTGTGCTTTATCGCACCCTTTATAGAGACATTACTGAACCTAGTTCTAGCTCTCCATGTGCGTATCATTATCGGGTCTTCACTATCCACTATAATCTTTCTAAATAATCCAAAATAATGCACCCACCACCATTCCAGTTTATCCTCACACTGTCGTATAATCTCATCATAATCTACAGCTGGTATAATATAAGTAGCTAGCACTACAGCCCGCTGATACCCTCTACTGTATCCCCCTATACTTAGCACTGTAGCAGACTTGTCATCATTGTCTATATCCAGTGATGACCCTATATCTAATGTAGCATAAATACATTCTAGATTATTCAAATTTACATCATCAAACTTTCTTAAATGTATCTCTCGCTTTAAAAAATCCCCATATGCCCCACCATTTGCCACACCCCTAAGTCCGAGTATCTTATTTTTATACAACTTTGTACCTATAGGTGTATCACCTATAATCTGAGCTTTCTTTTCGGGTGTGCATGATATATTATCATTAAAAGTAAAATACCAGTGGGTATAACCCTCTTTAGGTTCTTTGTTGAGTTGTTCTAATAATTCTTGTGGATAGTCGCTGATGTACTGATTTAGTGGTCTAGAATGGTTTATATACTTTGAATAAATATCTAAATCTGGGTTGTCTGGATTGAGTGTCCAGAGCTTATAATCACACCTTATACTAGCTTCTTGAATAAAGTCTATGTCAGCAATATTAGCTTCATCTACATATAAGCAACCTAGCTGTCCACCTAGCACCTTTGTCCATCTAGCTTTGTCATCGTACCCAAATACATAAATTATTTTGTCGTTGTTAAAAACAAGATGGGGCAGGTTTATAGCTGTATTTCCATGCCCCTTATACTGTAACAATCCACCCCACTCATGCAACAACCCCCAATCACTATTTATTATATTCTTTTCAGCAGTCCCCAAATCCTTTGCACAAATCCCATGATACTTTCTGCTAGACTTAATAACTTCATACATAAACTTCACCCCAGCACCCACTGTAGTCTTTCCACTATAGGTAGTACCCTCTAGGATATCAAACCTGCTACTGTGCCTTATAAAGTCTTTGTACTTTTTACTCAATTTCAATTTTCACCTACTCCCACATACTAACCTGCTTCCTAACTTCATCTAGCCTTTTATTCGCTTTATCACAGTACCTTTTGTCTATCTCAAAACCCATGTACTCGTGTCCGCTTCTTTGACATGCTACTAGGCTACTTGCACTGCCTGCGTGGGTGTCTAGTATTTTGTCGCCCTTTTTTGCGTAGTGGTGTAGTAGCCATTCGTATAGCTGTACTGGCTTTTGGGTCGGGTGAAATCTCGGGTCTTTCTTGTCCCCTTGTGGGATACACTCAAAGCACTTTGCGTTGCTATTAAAACTTGTCCATGCGTATTCACACATCGCCATACTAAAACTCTCACTGATAGTTAGCTTTCGCCACACCACAAAACACCGTGTAGGAGGCAAGTCAAAATAATTCCCACCCCATATTATTTGGTTCTGTGACACCCTAAACAGCTCATCAAAGTACTCCTTAGGCGGTGCAAAGTCCCACGCTCTATGGTCTATCTTGCCCCCATCCCCCACCCACCTAGGTCGTTTAGCCTTACCATGCCCTATAGTTCCATCAATTTTCACCTTGTCATACAGATACCTTTCAAACCTACCATCTTTATTCCCAAACCTACCAGTAGCCTTATTTTCCCACTGCTCATCACCCCCACCACCATACGGCGGGTCTACAATAGCTAGCTCAAAATACTTGTCAGGTATGTCCTTTAAAGCTTGCATACAGTCCATGTTATACAGCTTATTTAGCTCAAATCTCACTCACTTACCCCTTATATTCAAATCCAGCCCCCACCTGCATTATTGCCAAACTCACAACACATCCTACATCCTACATCCTACATCCTACATCTCCACCCCCATATATCCCTCACTCCATGCCTGTCTATGGCTCACTGCCACAGTCCGTATCTTTACCCCATCTCTCCACCCATATCTCTTATATACCT
>JGI24700J35501_10930318_pt1 | contig 12993 bp, 9 predicted proteins | sample TergutTh196P1_FD_35501 | JGI IMG/M metagenome (IMG submission 35501) | reverse complement strand
AATGACATTTAGGGTTGCACAATAAGCCATAAGGCTGCGGTGCTTAAAACCGGAGCGTAGGCAGACGGGCCCTAAACAGAAGAAGAAGAAGAAGAACACAGACTTTAGAGAACATATCACTTTGGCATTTTATCATATACAGACAGTTGGTGCTTAGTTAATTTTATTACTAATATCTGCTGCAACAGTGTGTCTGTGTTTGGATAATATAATCACGAACTGAGCAATATATAATGTCAGGCACGGTGCATGAGGCTACATGCTAGAATGCAGGAGTCTGCTAAAAGAACTTCGGAAGGATTAGTCAGTTGCTTGCCATAAAAACAAACAGACGAAGTTTCGAGTATTACAGGGTGGCTGAAAACTTGCTATTCATGAGATGCATACATACATAATTGGATAAATTGGCTGGAGCATGAATCCGACCACAAACCATTATAAAATGTGGAGATTAACGCGTGGAGCTATAATTCAAAGCCTCTACATAAGTGTACTGTGCATTTAAATGGCTGCAGCGCACCGCAGAGGGTGCCTTCGTACCATGGGAATATTAAATGGACGCACCCCAGGCGGTGCGCCGTATGATAAAGTTTAAGGGTGGTTTTTACATGATGCCACCTGGATTCAGCAGTGTTTGTGTCGGCTCCTGTTTCTGGATTCATGAACAATATCAACTTATTGTCATGGCTGTATCCTTCATCCTCCCGGGCCCTGTACATGACCCAGCAATCACTATTGCATTCCCTGGAAGGATCCTGCCATCAGTGTCTCAGCCGTCCTGTCCTGTACTGCTACCAGGAATGTTCTCCCAGTCTCTCTTGCCACCCCTCCAAAAGCCCATTGGACTTTCACTCTATGTCCTCTGTTATATTTTCTTTTCCCAGATTTGCTTTCATCAAATTCAACCACCTTTCCTTCTCCACCTATTTCTCACAACTGCTTTCCGTATACTCCAAAACCACCTCCCTGCAAAATTAAAACCAGTTGGTTCGAGTGCGGTCCTCTAGGTTGTACTCCTCGTCTATGGCCCTTGATGATACTTTCTTCATAATCTCATATGAGAGGAAGATTACCTCATCCAGACTAAGCTTGCTGCAGCTATACCATGGCATTTGCCTTGTACTTTGAATTCCCACGCACTGGTTTGATCTTCCTCCCTTGTAGCACCTCCTAGTGCATTTGCTGACAACACGTCAGGTTTTCCCCTATTTTATTAGATATGCACAGATGTACATGCTGCTCAGCAACGGTCTGCTTTCTTGCAGAAAAGCCACTACCTTGTAACGGTCTTTGAAGTGGTATGCCATGAATAATATTGACAGCACCCCTCCCTACCCAGCAAGACTCCAAATGAATGATTTTTTTTTTATTATCCATACTGTTGTGCTAATTGTATAATATTTATTAGATATGTTTACGTCAAAGGCACAATTCTTAATCTACTGTATCCAACTAAAGTGAGACAGGGATCTAAGTGAACCGTTAGTACGCCAAGGATAATCATGCATAACAAAGAACATAGCCACGCTCAGTCTGTGCTAAAGTCCGGTATCTGTAATCAGGTTAGAAAACACTTGGGGTCTTGTCACTGGTCGCTGACATTGTTCACTTTCACTTTCACTTTCACTTCACTGGTTAATATTAGTATTTACTGTTTGAGAGAAAACTTGGTCACTTGCCTCATGACAGCAGCGAATCTTTATACAGTGCTGGTGTGATCATCAGCTAGGTTGAATGTCTGGTTAAGTATCAGACAGTCTCACTTTGTGTTGCGGCTGCAGATGTATAAGGCGAGCATGGCTGGATTGTTATATGGTCTGGATTATACGTATCCTATATGGATCGTGAACTTGATTTTGTGTGACCTCGGTGGTTGTAATGGAATTGGAGGTTGTGTGTGGTCGGCTGCCACGGATTGTAAATACTAATAGTAAACCAGTGAAGTGAAAGTGAAAGTGAACAATGTCAGCGACCGGTGACAAGACCCTGAGTGTTTTCTAACCTGATTACAGAAACCTGACTTTAGCACAGACATTTTAAGCTATTACTTCTATATTTTATCTCTGTTTTAAAGTTGAATTATTTTACCGAGCACCGTAAATGGGATCCCATCACATATTTTGACACATATGTTGCATACTACATATAAGAGCTCTCAAGGACCTGAAGATGGTCAAAATCTGACCGAAACATGTCGTCCAAGTATACAATTATAGTTCCAACATTAAGAATTGTTGTGCCTTTGACATAAACATATCTAATAAATATCAACTGAACGATGTTTTCAGTGCTTACCCTCATTCGACAGCACCTCCTCATACTTCTTCACAGCTGATTCAAAAGATGACATATCCCAACTCGTTTACATTCACAGCCACACCTGCAACAAGCCTTCTTCCTGTTCACAAATCTTCACTACACTTGCATGACACAGCTACCAGTCCTTAACATGCGACTCTGAAAATAGTAAGCTTGAAGATACTATGCCTGAGCATTTGTATTACTGTCTTATGATGTGACGATATCAGGAAGTTCCAAAATTTTTTTTCTCATCTGTCTTTTGGTGTAGTGGCTATCGTTTCAGCCTCCTGATCCTGAGTTTGATGGTTCAGGTCCAACAGACTGCTACTTTCGCACCAAACAAGTCCACACCATGAGGTAATACAGAAGACTGAAGAGTATGTACACTGGGATAATGAGCAGAAATGGCACAGGAAAAGGAGAAATTAAGTAATCATATATCCACCATTCTCTTCTCAGTATTTCTACATGTCCTGCTGCCTACATGACTACTGAGTCACTCTTCTTTCCAGTGTTGGTAGCTCAATCACCCGTTCATCAACAACTCTCCCAGATGTGGGTGGGCTATAATACATTAGCTCTCTTACATGGTTCCAGACTGGAATACTACTAAGGCATTTTCGTAACATTATCAAACTGTAAGACTGTTACACGAACAAATCATTTCATTTCAAAATATTCATCCTTTAGGAAGAAAGGGTGCCCATTACTCTCTACTCCACCTGCTTGATACAGACACGAACTGCATTAACATATGGTTCCATCATCATTTTTTAATCTCAATCAGCAGAGGTATGTGCATGTAAAATCCAAGGAACAAGAAACAGCTGTCTGTTATACTCACATTACTTCTTGGTATGTAAAATATAAGCACCATACTATTATTCAAAATTATCCTTATAACTGTGTTCACAGCTTACAATTTAATGTTTGCATTCACATCACACAACTGAATCTTTCCATTTTAAAGATTAACACTTCTTCAAATGCTGATTTCATACTTAATGACTTAAATAACTATGTAGTGGTCAAAACTACAAACACCTTACTATCTTAGTGTCAATATAAGGGACTGAAATAAGTACTCAACTGCAATCCTTTTGCTTTACAAATTTGGCATGGACGTTACCAACAGTTGCATGACAACAAATCATAAACACATTCAACACAATGCCTTGGTATGTGTTAACAATTAATTCAAATTTTGCAGAGCACAAAACTGTGATCATGAATGTTATCAATGCCTGACAACACACTGTAATTACAACCCACACATTGCCTTGGTATGTTTAACAAGTAATGCAACTTTTGCAGAGCACAAAACTGTGTGTATAAATCTTGTTAAGTACAGGCCTGACAACAAAGTGTAAGTATGTGCCTGACAACACACTGTAAGTACATCCAATACATTTCCTTGCTATATGTAACTAGTAATGCAACTGAACACAGAACATAAAAATGTTTAAAAATGTAAGTTTTGTAACTCCAAATTCTGATATAGTTTAAATATTATGTTCATTATGATACTTCATGTAATGCTCACATTACTACATTTTCAGTCTATAAAAATTCTGTGTGGAATAGGTACATGTGCCGCTTGCTGCAGTGGATCAATTTGAAAATCACACTGTCAGTATCATATTCGTACATCAAATGAGTGATAATTTGTTTTGGAAATATAATTTTTCATTTTAAAAAGAAATGTCACTGAATATTTCTTTAAATTAATCCTTTTTCCTTTCATTAAAAGATATTTTACATTAGACACTTCAATTCGGTAATGTTACATATGCCTATAATGTGGCGTGGGAAGCAAAAGAATTAATATGAGTGAAGTGCATGCAAAATGGCAAAGTGCCACAATTTTGTTATTTCTCAAATGAAAATGAACCTACATGCATATAGGCCATAACCCCATTTTTGGATTTACACTATGGAGCAACAAGTGACTTATATGCATTTAAATATGTTAAAGCAAGTTTTCCCTACATAAGCTGTGGTAATGTTAAAAATACCAAGACCACACACAGCTGACAACATCTCCATGTTCAAATGATACCTCCACTGAATGATGAATTTACATCTACATATGAAACTCTGCTATATTTTACACTTAAATCACTAAAACCAAACAAATATCACGCAACATGAACTCCTCCACGGACACTGCACTGTATCCCTTAGTAGTCAATGTGTGTGTGAAGCATCATCAGCTCTCTCCATTGTGTGTCAGATTACATCTCAGACAAAGGCCCCAACTAAACACTTGCAGTGTCTCATAACAAGGCACAAAAGCATAAGCTGCCACTTCACTGAGGTTCACACCAAACCAGCATCCTTGGCCATACTATGGAATATGGATCCCTTGTTCTGTAGCAGTGCTTCCGGTGTGTCATACTCCACCAATATACCTTGGTCCAACACTATCACCCTGTAAAATATAAATAGAACAATGATCCAAAAACATTTATCATACTTTGACAACCACCACACTAGAAGATGTGAAATGAAATCACTTACAGTACTGTTATGTATGTGTATGTCATCTTAATTATTTAGGCTTTATTAGCCATATTAATTACATTAATTATGCATAATGGGCAGTACAAAAAATAATATCTTGTAATGGTGGAAGCATTCAACACTTTATATTTTGAAGTACAGGTGACAAGAAGTCTGCAAGTAAAGTTGCTTTTAAGTACTGTATATCTGATTTGTATGTAAGTATGCTGAGACATGGTGATATCTTATGATACACAAACTTTTAAGGTACAAGGGTTGATGAGTGGAGGATGGGCCACGACGTCAAACCATGTTATGTGATGTGGCTGATCAAATCATTAACACAGAGTGTCACATCAAAACTGAATTTTGCATATACTCTGTAATTCAGCTGAATTAGCAGAATATAAATTAATGCTTTCAAGGGAATTACTCCTGGTCTCTGACATCACCATCTTTCATCAATGCCATCATCTAAGGATCACACAGATTATCACCACCACTGCAAGTATCACCTCTACTTCAACTTACAACATTCAATAAACAACACACACATCTACTGCTCAACTAGACCCTGACCTGGACGTACAACCAATATTCTCTCTAATTTTTAATGGTCTGTAATAAAAAAATAATAAGTTATGCAAATTTTTCCCCAGTTATAGAAACCCGTGTGTGCACTACATTGAGTGTATGTACAATTACAAACCTGAATCTACCGGCACTGTTTTGTTGTTACTACAGTCATTCTCACAACAACTTAAATGTATGTTTCAACAACACAAGATAATAAAAAACAAACAAGACAATATTATAAATACTGTTTTATTCTTATACAACTAACAAAGCAAATATATATCAATACAGTCTGTACAGCGATCAAAAAAATTAATTTAATACAAGTTAATTTACTTCTTCTCTTTTCTTTCTTTGGCATTTACCCATTCTGTGTAAACTTTACCTAGTCTAATGAACCTTTCATTCTCTTGAAAGCTTTTAATACTCGTCAGAATATCCAGTTTACCAACCCCATTCACAGTTAACACTGGACACCAGAAAAGTACCCCATCAGCCTTCAGCTTTGCAAGGTCACTAAACTGTTCATTTTGAAATGCAAATTTCACCAAATTAGCAAAGTTTGTAACTAGTTTCCATTAATTTTTTTCATTCAAAGCACATTTGAAGTCACTGTGCTGTTTCATTGTGACAGTACGTTGCAGGCTACAACCTGCACCACAATATTCCTTACATTATGCCACTCACAGATCGGCATATCCGAGGGGACCAGCCATCCCCCAGGACATAACAGTACTCAATATGGTAACTTTATACACTACCTATGAGTGCATAAAGTGTTTTGATCTAACTCCATGGAGAACATTCATTGTTAAGAAGCTAGTAACTGCTCAGTCAGTCAAGCAATTCCCTACCTTTTTATGGAATTTGAAGATTCAGCACAGTGTTCATCAACACCCTTATTTTTCCTCATCCTGCACCAGATGAAACATCCTACTCTGTTCATTTAACATTCATTTCAACCACCTCCCCCACTCCTATGTCAACAATATGTTGCTATATCCATAAAAATGTACTGGCTCATATATAAACAATCTTAAGTTGTGACATCCCTGTTGTGTTAGATACAATAAGATGGTGCAGGTAGTAGAGTCAATACACAACTAATTAGTTGTGTATTGACTCTACTACCTGCACCATATCATATCATATATAAACATAATGCCATCTGTTGGTAAACATGGGAACTCCATTCCTAGTGCTTTTCCCAGCATCTATATTGGCTTTGGTTTACAATGCAAAACAACCCACTTCAGCTGCTTAATGTGCTTCAACTGGTGTGTGTGTGTGTGTGTGTGTGAGGGGGCCTCGGTGCATGTGCGCAACACAAGAACAAAGAAACATTTTCCAAAAAAGAATAGGTGTAAACTATAGATAAATTTGAAAAAAGTACTTCAGTGGAAGGGGTAAAATATTATTCTACCATCCACCCAAGTGGTCACTGCCCTCCATTTTCAGAACCTGAATTTTGTGTATGTGCCACTGAGCTTTTCCATCCTGCTTTTCTTTTCCCCTTGCTTGTGGATACTACATATAGTGTTCCTCCAACTTCAATGGTAATTTTGAAGTGACTGCATATGTAACCTTAAAATTAGTTTAGTGAATTGACGTACTGTCTTTGAAGATAAATACCAGTTCTCATGTAACAAACACTACTGCAAGTAGTAGTACCCAAGTTCTGAAAACGACAAGGATCAATATTAATTCCCAGTGTGTGTGTGTAGAAATCATCATCACATTCACTCACCTATTAGAGTCCATGATTGTGTTCAGGCGATGGGCTATTGTAAGTACTGTGCAGTCTTTGAATTCACTACGGATTGTTGTCTAAACAAATACATACAACTGTTAGAACAACAAACCTTCAGACACAACATAATACTATCTATTTTCTGTTGTCTTAAGAATAGAAAAACTAGCTTATACAATTCTATAGGGTTCTGATAATGGTGTATAACATTGCAACTCATAGACTTTTTGCACTCTTTCCAATGTGTATATTGAAATACAGTAAGTTTTAGGGACCTGGATCAACATCTAATTTGATATTCATCTGGGTTTAATTACAGTGTAGTTGTTCTGGAAGGAGCCTGAAGATGGTTATTGAACCTGTCCCCAAAATGTGGTATATGATATTTCAATACATACCATGGAAAAAGCCCAGAAAGTCTACGAGTTGCAAGACTAGCTTATGTTACATATAGGTCAGCAAATGGATAGTACTTAATCCTTTCAATGGTATTGATCAGAAACTTGTACTGGAAATAAAATGTACACTGTGGACAAAACTTTTAAGCTGTGGTCCTCTGCAATGCCACGGTCACACTCTCAAATCCTAGAAGACCACAGCTGAATATACACCTCCAAAAGAACCTCAAATCTCATGTACAGAACTAATGTGCCTGTCATTCTACTGCACTGGTCAGGCCTCTTACATATTTTGAGGGTGACAGATGAATGTGTATCATCAGACAAAGAAACACAAGATGCAAATGAAGATTTCAGAGGATACCACTCATTCATGCTTAATACAGGCAGTTCAACTGACAACTGAACCCTAAGGCAAAGCAAGCTTAATGGCTGGTCATTTCCACACATTATATTTAGATATATGAGGTGTGATCAAAAACTACGGTGAATGCTGCTGCCGAGTGTGATCCAACAGAAAGGCAGGAATCTTCAATATGGGAAGCAGCGCATTGAACCTTAGTAACAGTGTGTGACAAGTTTCAACATGTTCGGTGCAGTCGGTCGGTTGTGAGCTATGGTTGAGAGAAGGTGTGTTTTAAAGTGTGCCATAAATCATGGATCACGAACAATGCACTAACATGAAATTTTGTTTCAAACTGCAAAAAAATGCTAAAGAAAAACACGAAATGTTAAAATTAGTTTATGGTGATGCTGCAGTGATGATGAAGACGGTTTACAAGTGGTTCGAGCGATTTTGTAATGGTTGTGAATCGGGTGAAGACTAGGAGAGATCGGGACGTCCTTCAACATAAAAACCCCAAGAGAATGTTGAAAGAGTAAGCAAAATGGTTAGATCAAACAGGTGACTGACTATTAAGGAAATTTCTGAGGATCTGAACATCTCTCACGATTCCGTTCAAAACATTTTAACAACAGATTTGAACATGAGACGAGTGAGTGTGAAATTTGTTCCACGTGTTTTGACTGTTGAACAAAAGCAACAGCGTTTGTCAATTTCATTGGAGTTGCGCGATCGTGCCACTTCAGATTCCAGCATTTTAGGAAATGTCATCATGGGAGATGAAACTTGGGTCTATGGTTATGATCCTCAGACCAGGGTTAAGGGTTCTCAATGGAAATCACCCAGTTCTCCTCGTGCGAAATAAGCACGTCAATCAAGATCCAACATCAAGATGATGGTGATGATTGTGTTTTTTGACCCTGATGGAATTGTGTGAGCTGAGTTTGTACCCAGGAACACTATGGCCAACTCTGAATATTATAAGGGCTTATTAGAGCGTTTAAGAAATGATGTGCATAGAAAACGACCTGAGAAATGGGCAAACGGTTTTATCCTCCATCATGACAACACTCCGTGTCACATATCGCTTAGCAATTTCTGTCAAATAAAAATATTACGGTGTGCCTCATCCACCTTATTCACCAGATCTGGCACCGTGCAACTTCTGGCTCTTCCCCAAAGTCAAAATGACCATGAAAGGTAAATGTTTTGAATTGATTCAGGACATGGAGGCAGCCACAAGAGCGCAACTAAAGACACACATGAAACAGGACTTCAAGAACTGTTTCAGAAAGTAGCAAGAACGATGGGATAACCGTGTTCGAAGCCAGAGGGAGTGTTTTGAGGGGGATTAATGGCAATGTGTCTTTTACTGCAATATTTTTTTTTATTTAAACATACACCATATTTTTTGATCACACCTCATATATTATGTCACTTTCTGGATGTTAGAGGTGATGTTGGAAAAACCTCCTTCAACCCTCAGACATGCTTCATTTCGAACAAACTGAAAGGATGGGAAACTAATCACACAACCGACTGACTAGCTAGCTAGCTAGCTTACTAACTCCATGCAGAAGAGTCACTTAATGGAACCTGATCATTGCTACCACATTCACAAGAGCCCCCAACTAGCCCTATCCCGAGCCAGATCAATCCTGTCCATCTCCCCCACCTGCTTCCTGAAAATAAATTTTAGTAGTATCTAGTATCCTCCTATCTATGCCTAGGTCTTCCAAGTGTTTTTTTCCCTTTAGATTTCCCCAACAAAACCTGGCATGCCCCTACCCTCTCCCCCACATATGTTATATGTCCTGCCCACCTCATTATTCTGATTTTATCATAGCAATACTATTTGGTAAGAAGTACAGCTCATAAAGCTCCTCAATATGTAGTCCTCTCCACTCCCTCTTACCCTGTCCCTCTTAGGCCCAAATATTTTCCTCAGCACCCTTTTCTCGAACACCCTCAGCCTCTGCTCTTCTCTCAGTGTGAGAGTTCAATTTTCACACCCATATAAAACAACAGAAAAATTATTGTTCTGTGTATTTTAATCTTTATATTTGCGGATAGCACACTGGAAAACAGAAGTTTCTGTACCGATTGATAGCAAGCATTCCTGACTTCAATCTGTTCTTAATTTCTTCATTTCTTCATTGTTCAGTGCCTCCCTTGTCTCACCTAAGCTCTTTTACAAAATCTAACATATACCTTGCTAATCCCCTGGCCACTGTAGTAAGTAACCTTGTTCTAACTCTCATGTTCCACATGCTTAACTTCATGTCCCCCTTCTACTTTTCACATCATACCAAAGGATCAGTCCAAGTCTGAGGCATATGTGAATGATTGGTCACATGGTAAGTTCTTATGGTGTGGTGTTAGCACCTCGCACAACCCCCAAGCTGGAGGACTATCCCTCATCAGCTGTCTGCAACTGCTAATTAAACATATGTGCGGCTACCCTCCATACTGGAGACCATTAGTCCATCCAAAACCTGAGGATGCACCATGCTATGGTGAAAGGGACCCACTTATCTTGACACTGGGAAATAGTATTCTAAATTTCCTGAACACTTTTCATATGATTTCTTCCTCATATAGTTTCCTCCACAATAAACATTGCTTGCATTAACCTGTACTGGATACTCACAAATAAAATAAATGTGTATTACACTACGCTTCACACATCTCTTACAGAAAGCAGATTAAAACGCAGTGTAACTAAGATGCATGTACTGCAATGTACCGTACACACGGCAATAGGAATGGTGGTATGTAAATCATGCAGCTGCCATTAAACTTCCCATGCAGTACCAGCAAGTCCTCGACAAGAACTTCAAACAGTATTTTGTAATCTGTTCACCAGGTGTAAAGCAAATCTGAGAACTAAAAGCGATCATTTCCATCCCCTGTTCCAATATGCAGTAAGTCACCATATTTATTGTATCAGGAAACGTCAGGCCAATAAGCTTGCCATGTGTATAGATTTGGTTTTCAAATGAACTCCATGTACAAACCATGCCGTTCATACTCACATGATGCAAACAGTGCAGTACCTTCACACACGACAGAACATATACCTGTATAAGGTCATCAGTTTCCAAATCAACAGCAGCAGTAGCCTCATCGAGAATGAGGACCTTTGTTTTCCTAAGTAGAGCTCTGGCCAGGCATATCAGTTGACGCTGACCAACACTGTGGAATGAAATCAAGACTGTTCATCACAGCATGTGCAATCAAACTTCTGCATCTTTTTCTAAACCAATCTAAAACTGAATTTACATAAAATTACATAACACTCAGATTTCATCAATTTATGATAATGGTATCACTCAATATATCTTCATATTTTCTTCACAACCTTAGTTCCTTCTAATGGTAAATTTTTCATAAAACAAAATAATAGCACAATGAATTCTACTTCTAACATTACCACAAGTATCTGCAAAATATGTGACAACAGAAATATTTCTTCCGCCTGCACTGGGTACAATCCAAGAAAACCCCTTCCAGTTGTTATTGCTTTCACCTGTCTCTGTACTTCGAATACTGCTCTAAACTCTCTGCTGCATACTGTCCTTACACCTACAGATTATACATTACTGATGCATGATTTGCTTATATGTCACTTGACATTACAGCACCTTCAGAATGATAAATAATACAAAATATGACACACTTTGTTTTTGCATCATACCTGAATATATGAATACCACATTCACTTACAACTGTTTTTTTAATATCATTTCACCGTATTTCTAGGACTCACTAATGCAACACTTTTTCTTATATGCTTCCACTGTTGGACAAAATGACGGTTCAAAAACTTCTGAAGTTCGAAAGCCACATGTAAAGCAAGGTTTGACTTTCGAAATTACCTATATATCCTGAATATATTTACTTTATCAGTTGCAAGAAATTCAAAATTCACAATGTCCAAAACATTAATATATTTTTCAAAATGCATACACAAAAACAAGTACATCATTGAAGATTCTGGTCTTCTTGGACCACCTGGAGATTGAAGTAAAGAGCTCCTCTGAAACACTGGTACCTACATACTAATCTGCATTTCATCATATCTCAGTAGACTGCTCCCACCTCAACTGTCACAAGCTCATCATCCCCCTACTAGGTTCTGTTATCCACATAAAGGTTCAAATTTATACATGGTAACCATTATCCCACATTAAAAAGGCTAAATCTGTCTCACAATTCCATGGCTATTCAGTTACTGGACAATTCAGTGGTCACATCTGTTGGTCACTAAAATGTTTTTCTGCCACCAGTTGTGGTACAGCTGAGTCAAAAACCCACCACTTCAGAGACCTGCTTTGGCTTTGGGCAATGTTGTTACAGTAGATGAGCAGGCTGATGAAGATGAGGCACCAAGGGATGTATGTGTACTGAACATGTATCAAACAGCAGTTCCTTACCACAACAACCACGATGACAGAAACAAAAGCAGGTCCCAGAAATATTTAATTCTGACCCTGCTACAAAATGGCTGACAGCCCACAAACAATTTATTCAATCCATGCCCCATGAAAGCTTGGAGTATTGTGCAAACAGTTTACTCAACCCATACCCCAGGCAAGCTTGGAGTATTACATATTAGTTATCACTAGAATTACTAATTTAAAATCTCAGCATACCTGAGGTTCTCCCCCCCTTCTGATACAGGATGCTCTAGTGCATCTGGCAATCCCTTTACAAAGGCCTTCAAATGTGCATGCTCCAGAGCCAGCCATACTTCTGCATCAGAATGACGGTCAAATGGATCCAAGTTGACACGCAATGTTCCTGAGAAGAGGACTGGATCTTGAGGAATAATTGTTAATCGTGACCTATTATGACAGAATTATCTTATTACAATTGTTGTTACATCATTTTGCAAACTTGCTCTTTCTCAGCACTTTATGCAAGGATCATCCAAAAACCAATGTTACATTACAACTACAAACAATTTTCTCATGAACGTATGAAAAAACAGTTATGGCATATTCACTAAGGTCAATTCATAGGAAGCATGAATGACAGCAGTTTTCATACTCATTGCTCTGGTCACCTAAGATGTAACACAGGAAAATTATTCTGTTGCAAGAAATGGTTATTAGAGTGGC
>JGI24700J35501_10930319_pt1 | contig 12997 bp, 10 predicted proteins | sample TergutTh196P1_FD_35501 | JGI IMG/M metagenome (IMG submission 35501) | reverse complement strand
GAGCCGTGAGCCGTGAGCCGTGAGCCGTGAGCCGTGAGCCGTGAGCCGTGAGCCGTGAGCCGTGAGCCGTGAGCCGTTGGGCTTGCTTTGCGTATAACGGAATCAGGCAAAATATCACACTATTAAAGGAGACTAACAAAGATGAAATCAAAAACGAACAGAAAATTTTTCACAAAGAAGTTTTGGTTGGCGTTCGCCACATTTAGCCTCTTAATAACGGCTACTGTGGCTGTTCCGACATTTGCTAATGTTGGCACGCCGACGGCTACAAGCCAAATCCGAGCGGAAAACTTCCCTGTCGGCTCGGTGCAGACGGTTGACTATTGTCATTTCTTGAACGTCCGCCGCGGACCTGGCGTAAATTACGCCGCTTTTACTTTCTTGGCACGAGGTGCACAAGTTACTGTACTGGAATTTAGCCGTGCTTGGGTGCGGATTGACACCGAACGTGGCGAAGGCTGGATTTCAGCGGCGTTCCTTTCTCGTGGGAACAACCCAAGCACCGCAAGCGTAGCCACAACGCAAGGCCGCACACCGCCGCATCTCCTAACCGCCGAAATGTTCCCAATCGGTAGCGTGGCGACCGTGGATTTTGCTACCGCCGTGAACGTCCGCAGAGGTGCTGGGAATAATTTTACTGCATTTACGCACTTACACAATGGTGCAACAGTAACGGTGCTAGAATACAATAACGGCTGGGTGCGTATTGATACGCCACGTGGCGAGGGCTGGATGTTTGGCGGATTCTTGGCTAATTCTGCTGTAATGGCGGCTCGTGGCGGTGGTGCTGCACCAGCGGTGGCGGCGGCAAATCCTAGCATTGGTGCTTTGACGCAAGGCTCAACGCAGGTTTCTTCGGCGGCACAGACACGCTCGGTGTCGATTCCCGCTGGTAATCGGAATGTAACATTTGTTGAAATTGATATTTTGCAAAATTACAATATTTACGCCGTTTCGGCTTTGAGTTTGCTCGGCAGACAGACGGCGACCTTGCCTGAATTTGCAACGGCGTTTTCGCATAGAGCTGGGGACGATATGATTATTTTTCCTGTGAATTATCTGCGGAGTACGGGCGATCACTCGGTCATCGGCGGATTGTTTTCGCAGGGCGTGTTGGACAGCGGCGGAGAAGACTGGTTTCACTGGGCTGCGGCGTTTGACTGGGGGAATTGGTTTAGCGTACAACAAGGCTTGCCAAACGGCTCACAGTCGGCGTTTACGGCATATCCTTTCTTAATGCAGAACGGCGCACGGTTCAACGTACAGCCAAATCCTGGAATGGATGCGAATTTCCTAAATGCGAGTGCGTTTCGGGCTTTTATGGGGCAGCGGGCGGACGGCACGTTTGTCGTTGGCAATGTGCCTAGCACAACTATTTTCCAATTACAGGACGTTGTGCAAGAATTTGGGTTGATAAATGCCGTGAATATGGACGGCGGAGCGTCGGTCGGTTTGTGGCGGAATGGCGAGATGATAACCACGCCAGGGCGGCAGTTGGCTTCCGTGGCGATTATCACGAATAGTCGGGCTCCGCAGATGGGGCAAGCACCGCCGCTTGGGAATCAGATTGCACAAGCACCAGCACCACCTGCACCGCAAGCGCCTGCACCGCCCGTATTTGCACCATCGCCGCCGAGCGGACCTGTAACTATCTTCCAGAATACTCCTCACATTACTCGAGGTGGCGGTCAGGCTGGTTTTCAGGTGGGGATTCCTTATACTATTCAAAGTGGCCCACACGCAGGTCAGGCAATTTATCCACCATTTGAAACTCGCTCGTTTGGTGCTGGTGTTCTTCCTCCAACAGTGTTTGTATCTGTGGGAGTTATTGCAGATATTCTTGGTTGGTTTGTAGATTGGAACGCTGCTACTCAAACGGCTACTTTCACGCTACCTAATGGTGATACCGCTGTATTTACCAATGCACAAGCCACATTTACCCATAATGGACAGACAAGACAAATGATTAACGCAGACGGCTCTCCTGCCCCTGCATTTATCTCAAACGATAGGTTGATGCTACCTATTCATATTCTTGATATGGAGTTAGGAACTAATATCGGCTTTGAGGTATTTTTACCTACTTTTGAACTTGTTCAAGTCGGAGGATGGAATTCTATGCAAAGCACATCATTTATAGCGGCAGAGGTTATAGCTGACATTCTTGGCTGGAATGTAAATGTGGATGCTTTCGGCACTCCCACTGCTACTTTTACACTTCCTAATGGCGGCACTGCTGTATTTACGGATAACCAATCTACTTTCGTTGCCAACGGACAGACATTCCATATAACACACTTAGCCACAGGCGAGCCTGCTAGTCCACTTTGGTCAGGTCCAAATTGGTCAAATAGGTTTATGATACCCGTCCGAGCCTTCGAGCAACTGGGGGTTGGTATCGACTGGATTCCGACAACCACGAACAACCCAGGACTTGTTATCACACCATAGAGGGTTATTTAAATTAGGCTTCTCCACTTCTCGCACCGCTCCATTTTTTAGGGGCGGTGCTTTTTGTCCATAAATCAAAACAAAAAAAGCAAACAAACGAGCGGATTTGGGGCAGAGCCGAGGTCTTAGCCTGAAATAATTTGCCAGGCTACTATCATTGCGATTAAAATTGCCTGTATGGATGCGAGTAAAACTGCCCCCGCAGCACAGTCCTTTGCTATTTTTGCTAAAGGGTGGTGCTTTTTGTCGCAGTATAAGTCAACTACAGCCTCTATAGCTGTGTTTATAAGCTCTGTGCAAAGCACGGAAAATATCGCATACACCACCATGAAAATATGCAATGCCTCCAGCGGCAAAAATATGCACAAAATAACGACTAATGCGGCAATTATCAGGTGTATCTTAAAATTACGCTCGTTACGTATGGCTGTGCGTATGCCCTCTATTGCGTGAATAAAGCTGGTTGAAAATGAACTGTTTTTCATATCAAATCACCTAAAATTTCACGCTGAACCCGCCGCATTTCCTCTTCTTTTGCCTCGGTGTCGTGATCGTATCCAATCAAATGCAACAAAGCATGAACAATCAAAAATCCAACCTCTCGCTCAAAAGAATGACCATATAATTCCGCTTGCTCCCTTGCGGCTTTGGTAGATATTACTATATCTCCGAGGGAAATAGGGGCATTTTTTGTGCATATTTCACAAGAGTCCAAAAATGGAAACGAAAGTACGTCCGTCGGCTCGTCGATGTTGCGATATTGCCTGTTTAACTCCTGTATCTCCTCCTCGCTCACGAACGATAGGCTTATTTCAATATCTTTTGGCACTGGCATAAGTTCCAAAAAACGGGCTACTAAAATGTCTATTATTTCATCGCAGGAGGTCGGTACGTTCGCTTTGTAAATCATCGTTTTTCCAAAGCAAGCTCTGCCTCTGCCGCTGTCTTTTCCTCTTCGGGATCTTTGGGGTATGGTATGCGTTCGTGGTACATTCCTTTCAAAACCCTGTAAAAGGACTCGATTATGGTGTCCACGTCCTTTATCGTTAGCTGACTGTCCGCCAAAGAACCGTTGGTCAAACGTCCCTTTACCATATTTTCAATCATTTTCCTAAGGTCAACGCTGTCCCTATTGTCGCCCGCCATTACCGCTCGAACCGATGCCTCTATCCCGTCCGCCAGCATTACAAGGGCAGACTCTTTGGTTTGTGGGTTCTTGAAAGGATAGCGAAATTCCGCCTCGGCTATGGTTGCATCGGGATTTTCTTCCTTCGCCTTATGGTAAAAATACTTTATCAGCGAGTCCCCGTGATGTTCGGGGATAACATCTTTTATGAATTGCGGCAAGCGATGTTCCTCGGCTAGGGTAATACCGTATTCCACATGGCTAACTATGATTTTTACGCTATCTTTGGGTTTTATTCTATCATGCGGGCTTGCACCTGTAATATTTTCGGCAAAGCAACCAGGGTATTTTAATTTACCTATATCGTGGTAATATCCGCAAGCTCGTGCCATGTGAGGGTTGGCTTTTATATCGATTGCCGCAGCCTCCGCCAAATTTGCCACGATTAGGGAATGATGATAGGTGCCTGGTGCTTCTATGGTCAAACGTCTGATAAGCGGGCTTGTGGGGTTTGTTAAGTCCAAAATTTTTATAGGCGTTACCACGCCAAAAGCTACCTCCCACAGAGGCAGACTGCCAATGGAGATTATTACCGCAAGCACACCGTTTATGGCTGCAAATGAGGCGACCAAAAGAACTTGCTCCACCGAATATGTTACCTGATGCGGCTCAAAGGCGAGAACAATCGCTACTGCCAAAATAAAATTAAAGAACGCAGCTAGTAAGCTGACCATCATAATTTTATTGCGTTCCGTGGTATTGCGGGCGAGCAGACAGATGAGCGAGCCCGACAACATAAAAAATATTACGTGTTCGACGGTAATCCCTGCCACAAAATAGGCGATTATCGTGAAACCAAGATTTAACACCGCACCCGTACGAGAGTCCACCAGCATAGCTATAAGCATTGTAAAGGCTAGAATGGGCATGAGATAAAATTCACTGCCGTCAATCAGCCAAAGGACGGCAAGCATCGCAGAGTATAGCGTAAAGATAAGCAAGCCCTCTTTCGATTGTGAAATTATCTTGCGGCGGTAGAGGAAGATGAACCAGCAGCTGGTTAGCATAATCGCCGCCAATATGATAAAAATGCCAGTCAGCGGCACAATATCGCGCGTCCAATCGCTATCGAACATACCGAGTGCCTCCATCATCGCAAAAGCCTCTTCGCTTATAGGCTCGCCTAAGGCAACTATCGTCTGATTGGGTGCAAGCGTTACCGTTTCGTAATTATCCGCTATCTCCTGTTGCAAATTATGGAATAAATTGGCATCAAACACTCTGTTTGGCTCTAACGAAGCCATGAGGATAACACGTCCAATATTTGTCCTGTTTATTACCTCTTCCGTGTTTGCATAACCAAAAATCTGCTCCAATGCATTATTAAGATTTTCAGCCACCTGAAAATCATTTACAACGGCTATTCCAGGGGCTTCCAAGACGAGTTCTGCCACTTCTTGGAGATTGTAGAGTAACTCCGTATATTCTTCAGCAGACAGGTTAAGTAAGAATTCCTGCAAGGTGGGAGAAAGCAGCGGGGGCAATCCAACAAAATGCTCCTGCAAATTAAAAGGCTCGGTTTCGAAAATAAATTCCGCACTCGGCTCATTCAAAACAGGTTCATCGAAATCATCCAAAATTTCAATGTGAGCGTTCCAAGTCTCTATTTCATGAAGCCATTCCGCATGGGCAAGCTGCATATTTATGGCTTGTTCGGCGTTCCACGCAACATAATCTCCTCGTATCCCGTCCAAAACATTAAAGAAATTATAGATATTGTTAACGGTATAAATATTGCGGGAAGTGTCTAAAAAAGTGGCAATGTCGGGGTTTGCCTCCTCGGATCTAGCCAGTGCCTCCTCTCGGTTTCTAGCAGTTGCAAGCACATTTTCCATGGCTCTCGGTGCGGCAACTCTCTGCATAGCCACATCGCCCACAGACACAACGAGTGCCGATTGAAAATACTGACTGGTAAAAACAGCTATGCAGGTTATCAAAAACGCTACCACAATCAATATTCCGTTAAATACTCGATTATTCATCTCAAATTACCTCTTCATCAAACCGTTCCTGCCCATCCAAGCGGCATTTGCGGTTAAACATTTTTCCTTTTTAATCTGTACTCGGCACGAGCCTCCCGTTTTTCATACGCAGTGATTATTTTTTGTACAAGCGGGTGGCGAACAACATCTTTGGCGGTTAGATGTGAAATGGCTATGTCGTCGATATTGTGCAGGATTTTGACTGCATCTTTGAGTCCGCTATTTTTGCCAGCGGGTAAATCTATCTGCGTAATATCGCCTGTGATAACGGCTTTTGAGCCGAAACCTATACGAGTTAGAAACATTTTCATTTGCTCGGGGGTGGTGTTTTGGGCTTCGTCAAGAATGATGAACGAGTTGTCTAGGGTACGACCCCGCATATAGGCCAGCGGGGCTACTTCGATTGCCCCTTTTTCCACATTTCGCTGAAAATATTCCACACCTGCAATATCGTGCAACGCATCGTACAGGGGTCGCAAATAGGGATCGACTTTCTGCTGCAAATCGCCTGGCAAAAAACCTAGGCTTTCGCCCGCTTCTATTGCGGGGCGAGTTAGGATTATCCTGCCTATTTCCTGACTACGGAATGATGTTATTGCCATGGCCATAGCTAGGTAGGTTTTGCCAGTACCCGCTGGGCCTATTGCGAAGGTTATTGTATTGTTGCGGATTTGATCCAGATATTTTTTCTGCCCCATGGTTTTGGGACGTACGGGGCGGCCAGAGGCGGTTATGCAGACGGTATCATCGTTTATTTTCTCTATTTGCTCAAAATCCGCTTCGCCTTGGGAAGCAATCAGGTAGTTTACCTGTTGTTCGCTTATAGCTTCGCCTTTTAGGGCAAAGGCTGCAAGTTTATTAAGGACGGCGGCGGCTTTTTCTGCGTTCGCACCTATTATTTGCACACAGTCGCCACGGTCCACTATTACAACGCCATATGATTGTTCGGTTTTACGAATATTTTCGTCCAATTTACCAAAGACATTGCCGATAACATTCGCTGGTATTTGTATTTTACGCTCCATTCACACTTCTCGCCTCTCATTTTTAAAACCGTGGGGCTCTGCCCCACACCCCGCTGGGGGCGCGCCCCCAGACCCGCTCGTTTGTAGTATTTCAACTCGTTTACGACACCACTCATTTTTCTACCTTATCGTTATATTCTAACACAGGCTACAAAAAAATGCAAAAATTATAAGAATAAAAACCGTGGGCTCTGCCCCGCTTCCCGCTGAGGTCTATCCATGTCATTTTAGTCATTGTCAAACAATGGCAATTAGCCATATATACGGCATCGACGACACGTTCTCCAGTTTTCCAAACAACCATAGCAACACAATGTTAAATATTTGGTAAAAATGCACAAAATTATATCGAAATAAGCTTATGTTTTTGTTGATATTGCATAATTTGGCTGGTGTAGGTGGTTTGTGTGTGGCTTTGCCTGTTTTATCGGGTTTTTTTAGTTATGTTATATATCGAAACCCTCTGATAGGTCAATCATGTTAAATTTTTTGTCGCAATGTTTGACATTTTGTATTTTTGTGTGCTACAATGCTTTTATAAGAAATTGAGAGGGACTGTGTTGCGTGTTGCGACGTTGGCAAAAATCCTGAAAATTAGCCAATATGCCCTGTTTATACTCAAAGGAGGATGAATATTTATGAAAAAAGAAAAACAGCAAAGACAACTGGGCTGGATATTAAAGCAAACCAAAGCTATCAAAGGGACGCTAATAATTTTGGCACTCATTTCGCTTGTAACCGTTGCGACTAGATTGTATGTATCGCAAATCATTATAACCATAATTGATATAGCAATAGGCGTGCAAGATGGGATAATTTACAATGTTATGTTGTTTGCGGGGCTAATTTTGATTGTTATGTGCATTACCATGTTCATCAGAGGAATCCTTAGCCAAATCATTATGATTAATATGTACAGAGACTTGAGATCTTATATATTACGCAAATTCTATGAATTGCCCCATCTCGAAAGACAAAAGAAACATTCTTCGGAAATTATGAGAATAATCTCGGACGACACATATTCCATTGCAGACACCGTATCCGAGGCGGCGGATAATATGTTGGCAAGTTTGGCGTTGTCTATCGGTTCGATGGTTTTTATCTTTGTGTTAAATTGGCAATTAGGGCTAATTATGTCGATTATTATTCCTGTTATGATACTCGCCATGAAAGCCTTTGCACCGCCTATGATGCGGGCGATGCAAGCGGTAAAATCTTCCGAAGACGATGTTCGGAGAAATTTGCAAGAGGGCGTAACAAAAAATTTGCTATTCAAATCTTATAAAATGCTCGATTTTATCGTTGAAAAGCATAACTTTTTATACATTCGCAGAGCAAAATTAGCCCTTAGAAAGACGGTTATCGCCTCGCTAAATTCCAATATAAACACGTTGTTTAACTTTGGACTTATATTTATCACATATGGCGTGGGGGCGATATTTATCATGGAAGGCGTGATTACTGTCGGCACATTAGTTGGTATTTCGTCCTTGATGGGTAATGTTGCTCTTCCCTTTATGCAGATAAGCCAATATATTTCTAGTTTTGTAGATGCTGGCACGTCAGCCAAACGTATCCGTGAAATCACGGATACTCCTGCCGTAATCTCGGAAATTTCGGACGAAAAAATCAAAGATGTAAGTTCGATTCTTGTCCAAGATATAAGTTTTTCGTACGACAAGGACGAAATTTTGAAAAAAGCTAATTTAGAGGCAAAAACTGGCGATGTAGTAGGCATAATAGGTAAAAGCGGTAGCGGCAAAAGCACTCTTGCAAAAATTATAATGGGATTATACGAACCAAGCAGTGGCAGCGTTCTGCTCAATAACGAAAAAACTCGGAATTTGCTCTCCTACATAGCCTATGTGCCGAGCGATAATTATGTTTTTAACGCCAGTATTTCCGAGAATATAGCCATGTCCGAGAAAAATTTTGACAGTGTTCAGGTACAAAAAGCAGCGGAGGCGGCGGGTATCCATGAATTTATATTAACCTTGCCAAACGGCTACGATACAATCATAGGCGAGGGCGACAATGCTTTGTCAAGCGGGCAGGGACAGCGTGTGGCAATAGCTCGTGCCTTGTTCACAAACAAGCCAATACTAATTTTCGATGAGCCGACCTCTAACCTAGACGTTGCTTCGATAGATAACTTGCATACGGCAATTAAAAAAATTGCCAAAGACAAAATTTGTATCATCGTAACCCACGACACCGCCACAAAAGATATGTGTAACAAAATCTACGAAATCAGCCACGGCGTAATCTCTGAACCGATTTCTGCTAGATGAATATCCAATGTCTCATAATTTGACGATAACATTAACGTACGGGTGGATAATATCCGCCCGTGCAAAATGCTGAAAGTCGGCTTACCCAAAGGGACAAGCCGACTCCCAAACCTTACCTATTAAACCTCCCTAAACACCTCTTTCCCTGCTCCGCAAAGCGGGCACACCCAATCCTCTGGCAAATCCTCAAACTTCACGCCAGATGCCTCCTCGTCATGCTCGTAACCGCATAAATCACATACCCATTTTTTCATCTAAATCTTCCTTTCTTTAACCTCCGTCCAAGTCCCTTGAACGTCCATTCCTCCGTCCGCTACCCATGTAACGGACAACTCTTCATTTAGACCACTCGTATAATAAACAAACGAGCGGGTCTGGGGGCGCGCCCCCAGCGGGGTTTGGGGCAGAGCCCCAAGGTCTTTGTCTTACCGCAATAAATGCTCCAACCCACGCCGTAAAACCGCACTTGCATCCTCGTCGTCCACTATAATCTGCGGAATCACGCCTATCCCATTTATCGTCGCACCGCTACGGCGAAAATATTCCTCCGTCGTTATCTTCAATGCACCGCCAGTCCCCATCGTGTAAATGCTCTGCACAAGCCCCTTACCATAAGTCTGTACGCCGATAACCGTCGCAATACCGCTATCCTGCAACGCCGAGGCCAACACCTCCGCCGCCGACGCAGTTCGCTCGTCCACTAAAATAACTATATCACGAAACGGCACATTTTGCAAGTTCGATGAAAAAACTCTCCTCACTCCTGCCGCATTTACCGTCTGCAATATCGTTCCCTGTGGCACCAACATATTTGCAATTTCCACAATAACGTCCAAATATCCGCCGCTATTGCCGCGTAAGTCCAGCACAATGCCCCTTACGCCCTCCTGCTGCATAATCGACAACGCCAATCGCACGTCGTTTGCCGTATTTCTGCCCACGCTTGTAATTTGCATATATCGAAAATGCTGTAAATTAGCCAATCCCTCCGCCTCGTCTATGTCCTGCAAGCGATTTACGTGTACCGTGGAAAAATTCACTTCGCCTTTCTGCATTACAAACGAAAGCAGCGTATTCCCACGCATAACGCCAACCGTAACCCAGTCCGAAGCCGAATCCACAATCCGATCCCTCAACTGGTCGGTGGAAAGTCCAGCCACGCTAACGCCGTCAACCGAGGCAAAAACGTCTCCAGCCAAAATTCCAGCCCTTTCCGCAGGCGAGTTAGCAATCACGGAATCAACGACAATCCGACCATCATCCCTCATTCTCATCGTTACGCCAATGCCGACAACTCTACCACTAATATTATTGGAAAATTGCGACCATTCCGCAGCCGTAAAATACACGCTATACTCATCCAGCTCTTCCGTCATACCTCTCATAGCCGCTTCAAAAAGCTGTTCCACCGTAACTGGGTCGCCCACAAAGCTATTCATAATAAGCTCAATAACCTCAGCCAAATTACGCCCAGCCACCTCAGCCTCACCACGAACACTAGCCGAAACCGACAACCCACCAAAAGCCAGGCTAAAAGCCAAAACCAAACCCAAAACTCTCTTCATATTTACACCCTCCTAAAACCGTGGGGCTTCGCCCCACACCCCACAAGGGGGCAAGCCCCCTTGACCCCCAACGTTCGCTATTTTTTGTTACCATGGGAATTCCCAAATCGTCTCAAATTTGTAGTGATTAGCGGAAATCCACGAGCCACATAAGACGAACGTTGGGGTCAAGGGGCTTGCCCCTTGCGGGGGTGTGGGGGCAGAGCCCCCACGGTTTACTGTACTATGTTTACTATTTGGTCGGCGTAGCTGCTTATTAAGCCTACGCGCATAAATTCTACTAGTTCGTTGATTATGTTGGCAGCCTCTGCGTTTGTTAGCTGTCTTGTTGGGTTGAAAAATCCGTTTTGATCAGGGACTGCTAAGCCTATCATGTAGGCCACCGAAACTTCTCGCCTTGCCCATGGGGCGATTAGTGGATCGTCGGCGAATGGGGTCATTGGCGTTGGATTTAATCCCATCGAAGTCAAACCTAAGGCTCGCACCATTATCATCATCGCCTCTTGGCGGTCGATTGGGAAATCCGAGTAAAACATACTATTCGCTCGTCCCACCGCTAAGCCTGCTCGGTACGCCGCCATTATGTAGGGATATTCTGGGCGTTCTCGTGGCATATCGGCGAAAACCGATGTGTCAGGCTGTAAACGTGCCCTCGCCGTTGGTTCAGGCTCGAGCGGCAAGCGAACGGCTCTTGCCACCGCCGCCACGAATTGCCCACGTGTTATCGCATGACCTGGCTGGAAAAACCTCGGATCGCCGTTTAATATTTGCGTACTAAACAAACGCCGAATATCGTCCTCCGCCGAATTGCCGTGCAGAAAACTCAAATCATGGGCTGGCAACTGTTCAAAGGCATTTGGAATATCCATACTCACAACGCCTGTGCGTGGCACGTCCCACATGAAATTGGGTGCGAAAAGTATATCGTACCGCAAGCCCACGTTATTCTGCATTACCTCGCGGAAATTGCCCTGAAAACTTATTGCCGTCGGCTCGTTCTGCACGAATTGCAGCACTTTATTCAGCGTAATACTGGGACGTATTTGGTACTGCAAAGCCCATTCTGGCGTGGTTACAGTAACGTCAATCCTGTGCGTTTCCGTTGCCGACCAAGGGCTGCGGTATCCGTGGAAAGAGCCTTGAATATCCTGCACAATATTCTCGCCAGCGGCGTTCGTGAACACCAGCCGACCAGATACATCGCCCCTATAATAGCTGACTCCTGGGGTCATATCCTGGATTATGCTAATGCCATAATGCGACATTGCTGGTACAAGCGTAAAGACCTCGCCATTCACGGTAATCGTGGAAGTCCAGTTATTCCGCTGTGCCTCATACGTAAAAATGACTTGCGAGCCTTCCAGCCGATAATTCACAGCAAACGTGATATTTCTAGCGACATTAACATCTCCAGCCGCCCCAATCGGAGCGACGACATGATTTATCGTAAAGCTACCCACAGGCGAGGTTACATCGACCCCACCATTCCGAGTAACAGTCAGGTTCCCATCAAATTGGACAGGTTCGCCGCTCAAGAAAATCAATTCCGAGTACCGCATAACGGTGGTATCTCGGCCATTCTGCCGCCGCCCAGTATCCAATATAAGCTGTTCGGTAGTAAGCGGCAATCTAACGCCCTCACTAATTCCACCAAAAAAGCTCATATCTCCAATCCGATTATTAACCTGATTATTGATCAAGTTCTGTGCAGGTGTCAAATTATTCCCCCACACTTCAACAGAAACCCCCATCGAAAGCGCAAAAAACAAAATCACACCAAAAACCTTCTTAACCATAAAACTTCTCTCCTTTCAAGCCTAAAACCGTGGGGCTTTGCCCCACACCCCACAAGGGGGCTTTTTGTCAAACCCCCTTGACCCCCAACATTCGCTATTTTTTGTTACCTTGGGGATGCTCAATCGTTACAAATTTGTAGCGATTGGTGGTATTCGCTATTGACCTACTCTTTTCAATTTGTTTAGCTGGTTCGTAAAGTAGATTTTTTTAAGCGTATGATAGCCCAATTCGACCAACGACAAGGCGATTGGCACAAGCGAAACTAAAAAAATCAGTCTAAATATTGATAATATCATAAATGTAATGGATTGGGAAGAGTGCGGGATTATCTCCCTCTGTTCCTCTTGTTGCGTCTTTTGCCGATAGGTTTTCTTAATTTCTCGATTTCTAGCTCTACCTTTGTTGTTTCAGCCTTGGTTTTGCGTGATTTCGCTCTTATGTAGTCGAACGTAGCAAAGCTGATAAACGGAGCCGATATTGCTGTTATTGCGATAATGGCTCTTTCGGCATATTCTACTATCTCTCTCCAATCCACATATTCACCTCCTTTTTGTTACTATGGATTTCCGCTAACCGCTATAAATTTGTAACGATTGAGCATCCCCACGAGCCACCAAAAACGAACGTTGGGGGTCAAGGGGGCTAGCCCCCTTGCGGGGGTGTGGGGGCAGAGCCCCCACGGGTTTAGCGTTCTACT
>JGI24700J35501_10930320_pt1 | contig 13009 bp, 4 predicted proteins | sample TergutTh196P1_FD_35501 | JGI IMG/M metagenome (IMG submission 35501) | reverse complement strand
AGATGTAATGTGTTACACTTTTCTTGCTGTGGTATCAGTGTAGTTTTAAACAAATTAAATTTTCTTTAAAGATGTTGGTTCCATAGTCACTTGTAAACACTGTTCACTTAGTGTATTCAATTTAGCCAGCTGGTTACTCTTCATGCCTGCTGTAGAAATGCTGAGGCCTGCTTCATTGCAGTACTATTACACTACTGCTACACCCACATACAGAAGTACTTTCCCACCTTTGTCCTGACTGCAAGTTCAGCAACTATTTTTATTTCACTGCACTTGTTGTGTTTCAGTTAAGTGTGATTGGTAGTTGTGTCATGTGACATCACACCAAAGGATGCCATGTAATAGAATTGTGTATTATCCTTTCATTGGGTTTTATGTTTCTGTTTCTTTATCTTATATGGTATTATCATAATGAAAACTCTCCCATTTAAAGGCATGTATCAGTTATTACTTAGTTTTTTAAATTGCCGTTTTAATATATTCATATATGGTACACAAAGTAGTGGGTAAAGTTTCATTAATGACAAATGGTTAGCAAATAAACCAGATACATGAGAACTAGCTTAATAGACTGTTTATTGATCACTTGAATCAAAGCTCTGCTTTTGTGGGATACACCGTCTGCACTTGTCGTAATTACATGTGAAACCCTTATATTATGTCCATATATCTGTTTTGAGACCATCTGTTAGAGTTGGTTATTTGTATTTAGGAACCCAATGATGCAGTAGCACCTTAAAACAGTCCATAACTGCTTCCACATCTTTCCTAATTATTATTATAGTCAGTGTTACACAATTCTTCACTACCATGGCATCCCCAGATGCCACTTCTGCAAATGTTGTGTGACTAATAATCCTGTATTATTCATGTCTTGTAAATTTCCTTCTATCCCGTGTTCTTTGGTGTTCTTTCTTCTTTTGTGGTGGTGTCTCATCCATTTTTTTTAATTTATCATACCAGATCATCCTGTCACACAATTGTCCTTATGCCTACAGCTGATAATGTATTTTTAAATAAATTAGAAGCTGTGTGTGAAAAAGTTGTTAATTGATTTTGGTAATAGAAAGGGTTGCTTATTGCCCTGCTTAATGTATTTTACAAGAACACTGAGGTTTATATCAGTGTGTCTGTTCTACACTGATAGTTTTCAACCATCTGGCCGATTTTCATGAATCCCAGCTTCATTGCAGGGAATCTTACGTAACTTACTTTCATGCTTATTTTAATATTTTGTTTTTATTTTGTTTTTTATTTTTATTTATTTATTTTTTAATTTATTTTATATTACTTTCATGCCTTAGGTGTATTTTGTGTGTAGTGCAGGCAGATTCAGGTTCCAACTTCGATTCCGAGAGTCGGAACAAGAATGAGGAAATCATTCCGGTAAACCGCTGACTCCGACTGTCTGCACCGACCCACCAGAGCCTGCCACCACTATATGCTCCTGCACTGTTAAATACAGGCATTGTGAAAGCTTCTGAGTTGAAGACAAAACTAGACACCCTTGCTCGCAGTTTGTCTAAGATTCATTTTCATGTTACCCTTCAATGTATGCCTAAGTCGTCCATGAACTCCACTTCAGTTTTATACAAGAAAAATGTACAGTGTATGTCGTAAGGCCTATAGTGATACTGTTAATGTTCAGTTTGAAACAGTAACTCTGGCACGATAGATGTTTCAAGTTAAGTCCCAGGAAGATCAGACATGTTTGTCTGTACTTGGTAAGGAAATGTAAACCAAGCAGACTTTCTTACTTACTGTGTTGAATAAAGTAATGCTGACCCTCAGATATTGCAAACTGGTTTGTCAGACAGAATTTTGCTGACTGAGAAGGTCATCACACCTTATTATGTCATATTTGTGCTCCATAAAATGAATGCTTTTATGGAGTAAGAAAGAATTACAGTTGTAACATAAATTTTGCAGCATATTAGTCCATTCTTTATGCATGCACATGTGGATGTGAATTGTGCATTTAGGATACTTACATCTAAATATAATTTGAAATAGAATTTGTTTGTTGTGTTTTAAAGTCTAGAGGGAAATCACCATCTGAAATGACAAGGAGTAAAAAGGTATCACATTATATTGTATTCTGAATCAGTGTTTATTAAGTCTCTCAACTATTACTTTTTCACACAAAAACTATTATTATTATCATCATCATCATCATCTATAGGATGTTTACAATTATACGCCTGGAAAACAGCATTTCTCTACAGTATGTAATGTTACAGCCACTGTGTGGGCATAATATATGGTGTGTTGTGATGTTATGTCCCAAGATAAACGTTTTGTACTTTTGCATTAGTAATTTTGAAGTATGTGCACAGTGCCAAATATGGCTGTTTTCTGTATTTTCTTGATGTTCTTTCCAGGTATTTTTAGATAGTTTTTGAATGGTTTTGAGATGGTTCCAGTTGCCCCAGTTACTACTGATATTACTTCTGTTTTTATATTTCACTTATATTTTAAAATCTTGTTGGCACTTATTTGTCCTAGGACAGAGCTGGTGAAAATTTTTGATGGCACATACCCAAATTCTGGGTAATTTTTGGAGAAATTTTTTTGCATTTGTAAACCTGGGTTTCCTAGCCCCATACTTCCGATTATTCCACTGATGTCCTTTCCTTATAAGTTGGTGCCTTGGGCAGCTGCCTGACTGGCCCATCCCTTAATCCGGCCCTGAGCATACACTCTACAATATCACGTTACATATTGTTCTTTTACCAATACTGGGCATGCTGATACAAGGTGATGTGATGTCTCATCGTATTTTTTACATAGTCTACATTTGCTGACTGTCCCTGTTTTCAATATTTGTGTTGCGTAATGCTTGGTTTCTTGTGTTACTGTTATTTCACTTGCTGTCAGATGCTCCGTCCATAGCCATAGGCATTCATCTTCTTCACTAATAAGGTGTCTATCTGTATGTATAATGTACTGTCCTTGGATTTACTCTGACAGCTGCATCATTTATTATGCATTTGCTGTCTGTTTGTTTGTTTCTTGCCCAAACTTTTTTTTCCTTCCTTTCTTTGTCTTGCTTACTTCCTTTCCTTGTTGTGTCAGTGATTACACATTTGTTTTATGTTCTTGAAATGTCCAGTTCAATCCTTGGCCAGGGGATCAACAATACATGCGTTTTGTCACTTCTGTGTGTCCTGCTGCTGGTCCTACTGTAGCATTTCTTACCATGATAATGCAAGTACTATGGACAAATGTGCTAATTTTGATGTTTCTATTATTTTTATCACTTCTCCCCACCCCCCATTTATTACTGGATGTATGGGTTCAAAATGTTATTTTTATTGCATGTAAAAACATACTGGTGTCAAAGTTCAGTAGACAGTACTGTTTTTCTCTTACTGGAAGTGATGTGGTTTGATCAATGCTCATAAGCTGAACTATCCATTAAATTTTAACCCTGTAACTTTTGAAGGTTTCTCTTATAAATTTGTGGAAATGTTTAAAACATTTTTAATAACTTTCGACCATATATAACACAGCTGTCCAGTGTTGATACATTTTTTTTCTGAGAATGTCCAGTAGGCAAACTTTCTCAAGCTGCAGTAAGTACAAAACATATGCTCCACATAGGTTCAGTGTGTACCATTTTGCAACTGGCTTTTGGAATGAGACAGCATAAAGGAATGAAGATATCATGATATCTGAACAAACATTACAGTTTCCATTGTCTGGGGTCTCTTACATAGATCTGGCAGTGGGCAGGGTTTGCTTGATTATGACCACCATGTTTGTCGTAGTTTAATTCACCCTGAAGATGGTGACTTATATTTGCTGGAAAATTAAGAAATCTGCAATCCTGTACTTGGCCTAATACCAAAATCTGATTCAACACATTGAACATCTGCCATTAAAACCTAGGAATTAGAATTGTTTAATTTGTTTTTCCTATGCATACGTTCCTTCATTTTGTATTTCTTTTTGAAAAGACTGTTATTACATATTGTGAGACTTTTGTTGTTTATTTTGGTTCTGCTTTTTGTATCATCATTTATAAACCATTTACTTGGTATTATCTAATACAAGTTAGTGTGTGAACTTCAGTCTCATAACAGACAACCTTGGTTGCCTGCGGTTAACTCCAAGACCAAGCAAAAACAGATTATCTACACTGACTGTTGTATACTTCTAAGAAGCAAGTGACACAGTCAACATACCAACGTTCAAGGAATGCTGTCATAATTTCCTTTAGGTCAGTGTAAGAGATACAACTGAGCAGCTGCCATTTCATGTCAAAGACTGACAGTATCTGTACTAAAATTAACATGCTTGGTGTGCATATATCTTCAGTACAGGCCTGCTGTTCCTTGCTACATGAACAAACAGTTTGTTGTACTCTATGGCTTGTAATTTTGTCTTTTATCATACATGAAAAATTAAGGAACTATCAGAAGACATGGGTTCTAATCATTGTTGATATGGACACTTGTCCATGTGAAGGCAGCACATGTTCAGCTTGCATGTAGGTAATATTTTGTTGAAAAGGTGACAAGCATTATGCTAATCCTGCATCTAAGTGTCACATAAGATGGAACTGCATGCATTCTTAACCTTAGCACAAGAAGAATATTTTGTCTCTGTACTGAATATATGTGTATTTCAAATACCTGTCATACCCATGTGATATTGGAAGGCATTAGGTCCAAATGATTTACATAGGAAAAAGTATACATATATTTATTAGCAAACTTCAACATTGCTGAAATGGTTTGTACACACATAAGTGGGAACTTCTTGTTCAGTGACTGTCAAAGTAACTGTAATTAGCCACAGTATTGGTCACTTTCATTATGATGTCCTTACAACCATTGGCATAGTAAAAAACAACACTCTGTGCTCTAACATGTAACACCGAAACACAGACTACAAAGAGAAACAAAAACAAAAAATTCAAGCAGTGAGTATGAAATTTCTGGGAAGTAGTGAGGAGAACAAGAGAAGGGATAGGATTAGAAATTTATGTTTGGAGGAAAACCTAGAATTCAAAATTTTACAAGGAAAACAGACATGTGCCATGACCCAGAACAAGATGAATCAGCCAGTTACTAGACGACATCAGCATGAGAAGAAAGAACATAGGAAGAGAAAAGAGTTAGGAGACTTGTCATCTATTGACCCATATAAATGAAAATTATACTAAAAAAAGAAGGGGAAATACATTTATGACACATTTTCCAGTTAGTTGTGGCCATTAAGTATTGTATGTATCTGCATATTACAAAGGCCTGATTGTATGTTCTGGACTGAAATAATTCCATGGTGGAATATTATGAAAGAATTTAACAATGTGATTGGATATATTTTTAATCATTGTGTGAATATGTCCTGTTGTTGAAGTTGGTTTCCTTTCTGTCTGGGTGTAGTCGGTTTCCTGCTGTCCATTACCTGTTTCTTTGTGCTGTGTGCTTCTGTTTACAATATCATAGTATTCTGTATCTTCCTCACTATTTGGAACTAATCCTAACTCGTGAGTCTTTTGTTCCAAAGTGTTAACATTTTTTTTACTTCCAGTTAAATTATTAAGATTATCTGGTGGATAGGTTTGTAAAGTTATAAGGCTTCCATTGTCTTGTTTGTTAACATTTGGTTCAGTTAAAATTTCAGCATTGGTATTGGTCGTTATATCAGATGGAACATTTGAGGCCTCATTGTGTTCTGTTTCCGTCCTAGATGTTTCTTCAGAAATAGTGGTAGCGTCATGAGACACTGTTGATTCAAAAATTCCTTTAGATTTGTTGTTAATATTTGGAAACTCTTCAGGCACTGTGCTGAATATCTCCTTCATGGCATTACTTCTTTCATCTGAAGTACTGAATCTATTGTGTAACTTGATTATAGTGATGGGAAATTCATCACTGCTTTCTGCTGAAGATTTCTGTTCATGAGGGTTTGAATATTTCATGCTGTCTTTGTACTTTGGTTCATAAGTACTGTTCAGAACATGTTCATGAAACTTGTAAGGTATGCTTTTTATTTCAACAGTGTTTCCTTCAATGCCAGATTTGGTTGTACTGTCTTCATGTTGAGACTTCTGAAACTTGTGAAGGATTCTAAATTGTCTGTTAATTTCATTTGTCTGGAGGTTTACATCATTTGATGTTTCTCTCAGGGCATCTTTTATCTTGTTATTGCCTTTTTCACCATGTGCTGCTGCATTTATTATATTATTTAAAAGATTACCTGAAATGCCAAGGAATGTTTGATTTGCTAGTCCATTATCATTTGTAACATTTTCAAAGTCTTTAGTTTGATAGTCTGTGATCAGTTTCATGTTTGTTACATGGAGACTGTTGACAGGAGTAGTATCTTCTGAATTAAATTTAAAATTTTCCCTTCCTATTAACTTGTTACTGTTAGGAGCTACATCTGAAATAATTAATTCATTGCTCACTGGCATTATGACATTGTGATACATATTGCTGTTTCTTTCTTCTGTCTGTGATTTCTTTTCTGGACTTTTAGAATTATTGTTAAAGAAGTTTTGTAGCCAGTATGTACCATTTAAATTACCTTCAATCCTGGGATTTTTGTTATTTGCCATTGTTGATGGTTGAAGTAAATTGTCGTTGAATAGGTAAGATATTGCACGTTCTGATCGTATATGAGAAGTGTTTGAGTTGTCTGGCTGCAGTGTTAGTTCAGAGGTGTTGCCCAAATCTTGTGCTAGTGGTTGAAATATAAGGGTGTTTTTATGTTTGTCACATGTTTTGCACCTGTTGTTATGTTTTTTGACATCTTCTGTAGTTTCTGTTGACCCCAATTTTGAAAGCTCAACTTCATCTAGTCCACTGTTATGTAATGATTTAGCACTCACATTTCTTATATTTGATGATTTCAAATGTTTCCTACCAGGTTTGCTGTCTTTGTTTATATATTCATCCATCATCTTATTATTTTCTTTCTTTTCTTTCCTACCATCAAATCCTGAAAGGACATTAACAGCCAAGAGTACTTTGTTTGGGACATTTTTATCTGTACGTGGCACTAATGATTCTTGTGTGTTCCCACTATTATGTAATTTCCAACTTTCCTTTAGGAAAGCATCATCTGTCTCTCCTGCATTCATGGGAGAGTGTGAAGGGTCATTCCTTGTTGCCGGTAGTAGAGAGGAAATATGGCTTTCTTCCCTGGTTAAATCTGCGTCATTAGCATCAGCTTCGTCTGTTTCTGAATCAAGAAAGAATTTAATTTCATTTTCACTGGTTGGCATTCTTTTGGACTGTACCATCATTGGATCAGTAAGGAGAACAGGCCTAGGAACAAGCAGTGGTATTGACAGTTGTTTGATTTCTATGTGCTTGTTTCCTAAAGATTTTTCTTCAGCAGCAATTTGATTGGGATTGGAATTTAGGCTGGATATTTGGGAAACGTTTTCTATGTTATGGTCTTTCTCTTCTGTCTGCCATCCTGGGAACAGACCTTCTGCATACATTGTTTTGGGACCCATGTCATGTAACACAGAAAGTGGGACAACCCCAGAACTGAAATTTTTAGATTGTTGAACTAAACTTTGATCTTCTTTGTTGGATATGTAACTGCTTGGTAAAATGTCATGTTTTGAATAATGTTGATTTTTGTAAACATATTGACTGCCTAACTCTGGTACTTGAATGTTACTCAAATCTGTTATCATGGACACTGGTAAGAAAATTTGTTCCAGCATCTTATATATGTCCTGGGAGTAGTATTTGTCATTGCTTTGTTCTGTGTATGAGCTGGGATTACTGTCTTTGTCTCCAAAATTTTGTGATCCAATTGAAGAATTATCTTTATTACTAAAATCTATGTGGTCTTCATTTTTTATGTAAATTGGTGCATAAGAGTCTTTAGCCTCACTACTAGACGTGAGTGACTCTGTGAGTTTATTTTGTGTTGTGTCACGACGATTTATGTGATGTGGCAGTTTCAGTTTTCCTTCTGCAGCCATAACCCTAATTTTCAAGAGGTCTTCTTTAAGTTTGGCATGTTGTGCTGTCAGGGCTTGAAGTATTTCTAGGCGTCTTTTCTCCAAGTGTGTTCTCATATTATCTGTTATGGGTATTGTAGGTGGTTGTAACTTTATATTATAGTTTGTGTTATCCAAACCATGAAGATTTAAATTTTCTTTCAGAGCTGCAATATGTTTCAAGTGGCCAATATCCTTAGCACTCCGCACAAGGGGATCAGCAACATTTTTGCCATCGGAGATATAGTTTGTTGTGATATCTTCTAACTTACTATGAGCTACATCAGTTTCCTTTTTTTTTGATAATATTCTAAATTTGCCTTCTGTAAAATCTGTTTTACTTCTCAAAACTTTTTCTGCACTAAGTGCAGAATATTCCCTTCCTTCTTCATTACCTGGCTTTAATTCTGAAGTCACTGTGTTAACTTTGTTTACCAAGCCATTACTGTCAGAATCATCATCTCCTGAGGATTGCTGTGCACTTTTGGAGCCTGTAGTGCTATGTGTCATTTTGAGTGCTTTATCTTCGGCTTTCTTAATTTTATCATGAATATTTTTTAAATTTGCAAGAGTTTCAGTTCTAACATCATTAATGGTGGGAAGTTTCTTTGTGGCATTTCGTGCAGTAAGTTCAGATGGTTCTATAGTTGCAGCGTCAGTGCTGTCACTATTAGCCGTATAAAGTTTAATATTATTCTTTAGGGAGGGTCTCTTAGAAGCTGTATTATCTGCTAATGTCTCAAGTGATGCACTTTCTCCAAATGTTTTTTTAGCCACATCTGAAATTACTTCTTGTTCAATTTGTTCTGAGGATGTTTTAAGTTCAGAATGTCTGTTTTGGCCAGTTTCATTATACCTTTGCATAGTTTTCTCATATGGCCTCCCCACTTTTTGCCCATCATGTTTACCTTCTACATTGAGATTTCCTTCCTCTGTGTATTGTCCTTCTGATGCGTGCATCTGTGTATCTTCGTACTGATTTTGATTCCATCTTATCTTGTGTTGTTTTTTCCACGGCACACTTGTACCTGTTTCTGAAACTGTTATTTCTTTATTAGAATTTCCAAATGTGAATGAAGAAGGCAAGCCATGGGGCATTTTGGTGCCTTTATGTTCTAGTTTGGAGGGTTTTGCCTTTCCTGAAAGGATGCTACTTTTATCTGCAGGTGGTACTTTGTAAATTCTTACTGGTATACCCATATTCCATACTCCAGTCTGTCCTGTTTCTTCATGAGTCTGAATTCTGTTTTTTGTATGCTTGTATTTTTCTTTGTTTGAAATCAGCTCATTATAATTGATCCCCCCAGTGGTCACCTTTCGAGGACGTTGTTGCAGATTTATGTGGGTTTCAGTAGCCTTGGGTAATCTAATGACACCACTTACAGGTTCTAGATTTTCATGATACATTTTTATGATTAATGCTCCATCTCGATTCTTGTGAGCATTTTTGTCTTCATCCACATCTGTTGTACCTTCTTCATTATTCACAGTCGTAGTTTGTTGTGTTGTGTCATGTTTTGATTCACTATTTCTGTCCATTAAAACTGGTGGTGCTCTTTCACTGGTTGCTATATCTGTAGCAGATTGCCTTTTTCCTTCCTGCACTGAGGAACCTGTTCTCAGAACATTTGCGTGTTGATGTTGGGCACCATCTGCAACAGCCTGTATCATCATGCTGTCACTGATGTTGGTATCTGTGTATGGTTCAAGCATGAGGCTGCTTCCAATTTCTCGTTTCATATTTCCTTCTTTTCTTGATTGTTTTGGATCCATAAAATATTCCACTGATCCACCACTGTGAAGCTCCCAGTATGTTTTGTTTGTTCCATATTCTTTGTATTCTTCTGGGTGATTCCTATCCATTGAAGTATTACGTAATTTTTGTTGTGGATCTGTACTGACTTCTGTGGTTAACTCTCTGTATTTTTCATATTCATTGCCACTGCTTTCTTTATATGTGTTTAAACTGCTATACATTTGTGTACTGTGATCTGTATTTTTCCCCACACTTGGTTTTGTGCTGTGGTCCATTTGCAAATCTTCATATGATTTAATCATAGTAGTTATGGGCACATTTGTATAGGCTGTTTGTAGCTGGTTGTTCTCTTTTATATTCTGAGATTTCATTTGCAATTCAGCATTGTTGGAAAAAGATATTGTCTCTGATTGTGTTTCTTTTTCATGAGCAATTGCATTTTTATTCCACATATGCCTGTTTTCTTTAAGTGCTTCCAGTATTGGTAAACGTGATGACACATCTCTCCTCACACGATGTCTAGCTTCTGTGTTACTTGTGGGCATTCTGATTATGACTTGATTTGTTTGTCTTGATTTATTTGCCTTCATCTTCCTTGCCATTGCTTCCTCCTGCTTGTCATCTGTCTCTGTTGTCTCTTTGGATTCATCAGTCATTACTTCTGTTCTTGAAGAATGCTTCATGTATTGAATGTCTGATTCCTCTTCAGATTGCCCTTCAATTGGCACAAGCTTTTGTGTTACCATTCCTCCCGGTGCACTTTCTGTTCTATATGGATTGCTTAGTTCTCTTCCTGATGATTTCATTCTGTAGTTTGGATTAATACTTTCTATAGGTTTCTGTCCTTTCGCTGCAGAAACTGACTCATGAACTTTGTCAGTATCTCTGCTGTTACCAATATTCTGCTGATTGTGGTGCTTTATTTTCCTAGAATAAGTCTTCATGACTCTTTCTTCTCTGTCAGCTTCACCAACTTCTGTGGGATTAATTTGCACGTACCAATTGTCAGTTTTGTTATATTCATTATTTTCTGAATTTTCAGTTCTATTACCTGTTCTTTGTTTTGAAGCTCTTGATTCTTTTTCATCATCCTCATAACTGTCTTCAGCTGTTCTTTGAAATGATTTTTCAGTGAGCCTGGTTTTGCTGTCCTGCTTGTAACGGTTTTGTCTGGTATCTGAATTGGTCCTTTCACTGTTGTTACCATAAACAACTTTGTGGCTTATTTTTCTGGCCCTCTCCTTAGAAAACAGTACATTATCATGTGATGAACTGGCAATCTCTGTATTGTTAAATGATGTATGTTTTGCAGGTTCGTTGTAGTTTTCGTGATTAGCATGCTGTGTGACATTTCTGTCATATCTTTGGTTGGTCATTTCAGAGTTTTCTTTTCCTAGTCTTCTTGCTCTGTAACCTTCTTGGTAATATTCTTCAGCAGTGTTAGAATTATTTTTATTCTGCTCTGTTGTAGCTGTTTCTTTGATTCTGTGACTACTTTTTGTAATTGCAGCTTGTTCAGCTGGAGCATCAGTGCTGTTATTATATTTATTGTTAAGTACACCAAGAGCAGTAATGGCATCTTTCTTTAATTTTGCAATGAGACTGGAAAGGTCAGGATAGTCATTTTTGTGGTTTTGTTTCTCAACCTTTCTTCTGTTACTTGTGTCTTTCTTTATGTCTATGTTATATTTTCCTTTCATGCTTCTTTGTACCTCAAAATCTTCCTCTTCATCACTGGAATCTTGTTTGTTAGTCTCAGTGTCATATGTATTTGGCATCCTGATTGCTACAGATTTTGCCTTACGATTGTCTTGTGCTGTCAGACCCTGTTCTTGGATTACCTTGTAATCATGACCATGATCATCATATCTCTGTTCCCATTCTTGATTACGTTGTTTCATAAATGCAATAGATTCAGCTTCAGAAATCTCACCACGATAACCAGCAAACTTTTCATTTGCAGGAGCTTCTGATTTATGAAACACTTCAAAGTATTCTGTTGGTCTGTGAAAATATTCTACTTCAGATGGGACATATTCATACTCCTCATACACATTTTCATCTTTGTCTACATAATCATAATCATTGTTATGTTTCTCTGATGATTTGCCACCACGTTGGAAGTAAATGCCACCACTTGTGAATGAATTAACATTAAGTCTACCAGAACTAATTCCTGGGAGTCCTTCATCCACATCTTCAGAACTGACATGACGATGTGGTTCATGTAGTAGTGAGTGGATGTTACTTTCATGTGCTGATATTTTGGGAATTTCTTGTAATCTATCCCCCCTGTTTCTCCTTCCTATTAAATTTTTTATGGTGATCCCATTATTTGCTTGTGAGTAGTCAGGCTGCAACCCAGGAATCAAATATTTAACACTTTCTGACGCATTTCTCTTGTATCGTCCTTGGGCAGTCCTCTCTCTCTCATCCCTTTTTCTTCTTATGCTTTTACTCCTGACATTCATATCAAATTCTTCTGTCATTTTTGTATTGCTACTTTCAAAATCTCCTTTATCTGTCTCTGATCTGTTGCCTTCCATAATTTTACCAGAAAATTGCTTATACTGGCCAGTCGAATCATTAAATTCATACCCTCTTGATTTGTTCATTATGTGGCTGTCAGCCTCCTGATCTGAATGGGAAAGATTGTGGTGTTGTCTAGATTTTGTGGATCTGATGTTGTGATACATTGTGTTGTTACTTGCCTCTGCTGTGCTTTCAGATGGAGCTGCAAGACATGGTTCTGCCTGAACACCTGTAAATACCCAGAATCCAATGGAAGTAGGTGGAAGTATCACAGCAATATTTTGTCCTCTGTGGTAGGTGTCTGGTGACAGAATTGGCAGTGTACCTTTATCCCCAAGATTTAGGGGTTGTCCATTCATAAGAGTCTCTCTGAAAGAAATTAAAATTAAACATTTCACTAAGTAATACCAACAAATGCACTGAATATTAAAATTATATATTATCACATACAATCTATCAAAACTCTACATGTTTTGATCTTTCCTAGATCATCATCTGGGAGTTTTTTACATCAATTAAGCATATATAAAACATTGATAGATAATTAATAGATTAAAAGTTTTGTCCATAAAATTTGTAGATGTTATAAAATTCGTTGTAGAAGTATGTGGATTCATGTAGCTCAGGATAGGGACCAGTCACATAACCTTGTTAATGTAGTGTATAGGAAGAGAGGGAAAAATTAACATTTGGCTTGTATTTGAGATTTTGGAAATTTTAGTGAATTTTATATGAATAACTTTTAC
>JGI24700J35501_10930321_pt1 | contig 13015 bp, 20 predicted proteins | sample TergutTh196P1_FD_35501 | JGI IMG/M metagenome (IMG submission 35501) | reverse complement strand
GCAATAGATAAAGCCCTGAAACTGTACGACCGTTCACTTGTTAAGCTGGACAAAGACGGCAATATAGAGAATCCGAGCGATGTTGTAGCTCATTTTGTAAAAGACTGGGGCGATTTTTTCGCTAAGGGTCAAGAGCAAGGTGTGCAAATCTCAACACCGCCACAAGGTGCAAATCAAGCTACAGATTATGCAAGTATGCTACAAACAGCAAGAAAAGAAAACAAACAACTAGAAGCGATAAGGATAAAAACAGAAGCAGCGCACAACGGCGTTATGCTATTATAACAAGAGGTGAAACATGTCAACAATAGTACAAGGTGTCGGTACAGTATGGAATTTGCCCAACTATCACGGCGAGCTATTTACCGCAGACCCAGTCAACACACCGCTTTTATCCATGAGCGGCGGCATGACCGGGGGCATGATAACAAGGAACTTTGAGTTCCCCACAGCACAACTGTACAGCTACCCAGACGCAAAACAACCGGAAATTTCCGAAAAAGATTCAATTATAGCACCAGAGCCACGACACATAGTGAGAAAACAGCTCACCAACGTGGTACAAATCCACCATACGACACTAAACTTGTCATATTTTGGACTTGGCAATAGTGGTAGGCTAAGCGGTGTAAACACAGCGGGACACACAGCGAACCCGCTTGATGAGCTTGCTTGGCAAATTCAACACAGCTTGTTAATTCCTGCTGCACGGGACATAGAACACAGTTTCATACAAGGCGAATTTAACAAAACAACAGCGTCTGATATTGCCAGCAAAACAAGAGGCATGTTGCAAGTATGCGGAGAGGGCGGGGTTGTAAGAGATGCACAAAATACTAAACTGTCTTTTGAACTGCTACAAGAACTATATCGTATGATGGCAGACAACGGTGCATACTTTAACAACATGGTCATGTTTGTAAATGCAACGCTTAAACAAAAAATAACGACCATCTACTCAAAACTGCCCGGTGCAACATTACCAGCAACACGTACAGACGGCGGTATCAACATTACTAACATCTTAACAGACTTTTGCCAAATACAAGTTGTGTGGAACCGATTTATGCCGGAGGGTACTGTTTTGTTGTGCGACATGAGCTATATCAGCCCTGTTTTCATGGAAACCCCTAACAAAGGTGTCTTTTTTGTTGAAGAATACACCCAACCTTATAAAGCCGCTTAAATCAAGGCTTCCAGTGATTGTATTTTTTCTGTTTATGCCTATTTTATGCCTATTGGCTCGATTTTTGGTGTCAAATGGTGTCATTTTCGCCGTCTTTTCGCTCAAAAACATATCACGGCGGTGTCAATTTACGTTCAAAAGCTATCAAAAGTGTATCACAAAAAATCATTTTTGACAACAGCGAAAAAAAGCCCCATCGGGAAAGGAGAAATTTTTGATGACAATAAAACAAGCAAAAGAATATTTGAGAGAAGCACGAAGGTTGTACAAAGTTGTAGAAATTAAAAAAACACGCTTGCGGTATTTACGTGACACGTTGGATTGTTTCGGTGGCACACCGTCGGCGATAAAAGTTAAGGAAAGTCCGACGATAGACAGGGTAGGAAATTCGGTTGCACGGTTGGTCGATTTAGAAATGTCGTGCAAGGAAGATTTGATGTTAATGCTCGACTTACAAGAAGAAATCGAGGGGCAAATAAACCGGATGGGTAGATACGGCTTGCAGATAATACTCTACGAAAGATATATAAACAATAAAAAATGGCAAACGATTGCCCATGAAGCCGGATACAGTGAAGGTTATACCAAAGAACTTCATAAAAAAGCGGTAAAACTTTTTGCGGAAACCGCAAAAGAGTAAACAAAAAAAGACTTTTTCTGACTTTTTTGAGAAAAAAGGTACTTGATTCCCCCCCTCAAATATGTTTTAATGTAGCTCTAGAGGTGTGTCCGACACATTTTACGAAAGTCTAAAGGAGATAAAATGACAAATTTACAAAAAGAAATATTTGAACATGCAGACCAAGGCTTGACAGGCAAGGAAATAGCTGAAAAGTTAGATGTTTCTGTGTCTACAGTAAGAAGGGTTATAGCTAACAAAGAACTGCGAGAACAGTACGACAGCTTGAAAGTTTTACAAGTAGACCCCATTGAAAACTTTAAAGAAATTATACCGCTAGCAGTAGTCGAGATAAAAAGCATAATACAAGACCCATTAGTTAGACCGTCGATAAAGCTAAACGCAAGCAAGCAACTAATTGAACTTTGTAAATACGCTGAAGCACTATTTCCACCCCCGCCACAAGAGCATGTAGTTAGAGTAATATACGGGAAGCCCGATGAGGGAGAGGAACTAGGGGACTATTATTAATGCCCCCCTAACGTCCCCAAATTCGCAACCAAAAACATTTTAGGGGTAAAACTACCCCGAAGAGTAAAATAACGCCATATAACCCCCCTAGGGGCTTTTTTTATGTAAATGCGAGGTGAATACATTGGAAAATGTGAAATTATATAAAAATCCAACTTTTGAGAATGCCAACGAAACTAAAAAAAGATACCGTGTAATCATGGGCGGGGCTGGAAGCGGTAAAAGTGTTAACGTTGCTCAAGATTATATTACCAAACTTTCAGACCCTGCATATGAGGGCTGTTCGCTTATGGTTGTAAGAGCCTCCGAAAATAGTCATCTAAATAGCACTTTTGCGGAGCTACATAGAGCAATAATGCGACTGGAACTGTCCCATGTGTGGACAGTAACCAAAAGCCCAATGCAGATGGTAAACAACAACACGGGCAATTATATCCTGTTTCGGGGTTGCAACGATATAAGAGCCATTGAACGGCTAAAATCGGTAACAGTTCCGAAAGGTAAACTGTGTTTTGTTTGGGTAGAAGAAAGCACGGAAATAAAAGCTAGCGATTTTGAAATAATTGATGATAGGTTGCGGGGAGAGCTTAAAGAAGGGCTATACTATCAAATAACTCTGACATTTAACCCCGTATCTGCTACCCATTGGATAAAATCAAGGCTATGGGATTTTGACGATGAAAACACGTTTAGACACCAAAGCACTTTTGAAGATAACATTTTCATAGATGACAAGTACCGTGAGCGGATGGAACGCCGTAAAATAGTAGACCCCGACGGCTTTAAGGTTTACGGGCTTGGTGAATGGGGAGAAGTTGGCGGGTTAATATTAACCAATTTTGAGGTATGCGACTTGAACCCCAAAGACTTTGAGACTCTTACAATGGGGGCTGATTTTGGGTTTAATCATGCTTCTGTGTGCTTGTTGTTAGGGCATAAGGACGGCGATATATACGTCTTAGACGAAGTCTATGCGAAAGGTAGAACCAACGCCGAATTTATAAAGCTGTTAGGCGAAATGCCTAAAAATGTTTTTATGTATTGCGATAGTGCAGAGCCGGACAGGATAAAGGAATTAAACCAATCCGGTTTCAGAGCTTTAGCGGTGAAGAAAGAGCAAAACAGCGTAAAAAGGCAACTCGACTACCTAAAGCAACGCAAAATATATATTGACGGTCGTTGTAAAAAAACGATTATGGAGATACAAAACTACAGATACAAAAAAGATAACTCAACAGGCAATTACTTGGATGAACCGCTAGAGTTTGAAGATGATACAATAGCGGCTTTAAGATACGGCATTGAGCCAATAAGAAAAGCTACAAGGCTAAGGACAATGAGTAAGGATGTGTTAGGGATATGGTAATCAAAACTGGACAGGCGTTGAACCATGCTAAAATAATAGAAATAGTAAACGAAAAACTTGCCCAAAATCACAGATTACAACGGTTACAGGACTATTATGAAGGTAAGCAGGATATAAAGCTAAGGCACTACGTTGACCCAACCAAGCCGAATAACAGGGTAGTGGTGAACTATTGCAAGAAGATAGCGGACTTTCATACAGCATACTTAGTCGGTATACCAGTCGCATATGAAGCCCCTCAAATCGTGCTTGACACATTGGGTTTTAACAATGAAGGTGAAACAACACAAGCCATAACAAGGAATGTAAATATTATGGGTTTTGGTTGTGAGCTGTTATACACCGATGAAGCGGGCTTTCCCCGTTTCGCAAGCATAGACCCTCGTGAAAGCGTTTTTGTAATGGATGACTCAATTGAGGGCAATTTGACCGCTTTTATGCGTCTGTACCCGAACGCCGATAACCCCGAACTATATAATTTAACCGTATACACCGAAACGGATTTCACAGAATATCAACTGTCGAGGGCGGTCGGTGAGTTGAGGGACATAGGATGGTCTACTCATCTATTCGGCGGCGTGCCTGCTATTTTGTACGCAAATAATCCGGAATACTCCGGAGCGTTTGAAGGTGTTATGGACTTGCAAGACGCAATCAATACAGTGCTGTCCGATGAAGTAAATGATTTTGAAAGTTTTGCGGACGCATATTTGGTGTTAAAAGGTTTAAGCGGTACAGTTGCAACAGATTTAGCAAACATGAAACAAGACAGAGTTTTATTATTGACGGACGAAGGGAAAGCCGAATGGCTAATAAAACAAGTGAACCCTAGCCATATAGAACAGTTAAAAACTAGTCTTATAACAAAAATCCATGAGATGGGGGCATTGCCGGACATTGAAAAATTGGGCAGTTTTGGGGCAAGTGGTGTTTCATTACGTTTCAAACTGCTTGGAACTGAAATAGCGTCTGTCGGGCAAGAGCGTGTTATATATCGGGGTTTACAACGTCGACTTGAACTGATATACAACATACTGCGAATTACTGACCCCGCAATTGGACATTTTAACGATGTCAACTTAACTTTTGAGCGGAATTTTGTAATGGCACTTGATGAAGTGGACAGAAAAAGGCTTGATTTATCACTAGTGGAACGACACATGCTAAGCAAGCTGACATTTTTGGAACAACACAAGGGCATGACACCGGAAGAAGCAAGAGAAGAACTGCATAGGGTTGCAGTAGAAACGTATAAAGATGACTGGGCAAGCGACTTTCGTCGAGATGGTGGCATTGACTCGCCAGACATGCAGGAGGTGAATTAGATGGACAAAGAAAAAGAAACTCTACAAGAAGTAGAAGAAACAGAGCAACAGACAGAAGAAACAACGCTTGATATAGCCGCTGTATTGGAAAGTCCCGAATTTAAGGCGGTTATTGATGAGCAAGTGAAAGCGGGGGTTAAAGAAGCCTTGAAAGGCAAAACCCCAAAGGCTAACACTACACCACCAAGCACAATACAGCAAAGCGACTTCGACAAAATGACATATAGAGAGCGGTTACAGTTTTTCCAAAGTAACCCGCATACTTACAACAAACTAGTGAAAGAAGGTTAATAATGACAAAAATAACAAAACTCGAACAACTAATCAATCCCCAAGTAATGGGCGATATGGTGAGTGCAGAACTCGCAAAAAAGCTAAGGGCTACAAGGTTTTACCGTGTAGATAGAACCCTGACAGGCCGTGCAGGAGACACAATAACAATTCCCACTTGGAAATATATTGGAGCGGCTGAACACTTGCCGGAAAACGAGCAAGGCAACGTAACCCAAATGGAAACAAAGGATGTGAGCTACACAGTTAAAAAGGCGGTTAAAAATGTAGCCTTGACCGATGAAGCTGTGTTGTCCGGTTTTGGTGACCCGATAGGTGAAGCGACACGCCAGTTACGTATGGCAATCCAAGACAGAATGGATTGGGACGGTGTGGAGCTGTTACAAGGCATTGACGCAAACAACGGGCATGTTTTGAACCTTACAAGCGGGGTTATAGCGTATGAGGATGTAATTGAAGCCTTGCACATGCTCGAGCAGGACAACGAAGAGCAGGGCATTGAATGTTATCTGCTTGCAAACCATGAAACGGTTAAGCTCATACGCAAAAGCCCCCAATTCACAGAAATACCCGGCACGCTAAGAAACAGGGTTATAACAACGGGTGTTGTTGGTACTATTGCAGGGGCAAATATAATAATCAGCAACAAACTAAGCACAACAGAAGCGTATTTATTAACCCCCCAATGCCTAACCGCTTTTATGAAACGGGATATAAATATTGAGCGGGAAAGACAAATGCTATACAAGCGTACAATCGTGGGAAGCGACTGCCACTATGTAATTGCCATCGAGAACTATGACAAGATAGTCGCTATGCGTTTGCCGTTGCAATGGTAAAGAAAGGAGAAATCATGATAAAGAAAAAATTAGCGGTAATAATACTATTAATAAGGTTAAAATTAATAGATTTTGCACTTAAAATTTTGTACATTTTGTCTAGGAGTTTAGACCAGGATGGGAAGCTATCCGGAATACGTTTCATAATATCAGACAAAATATCGTTAATTCTGTACAAAAGAAATGAAATTTGGCACAAATGGTGTACAAAATGGCATAATCCATGTTAAAAGAAGATATAAAACCCGCACCAATCCCATCAAGACCTCCAATAAAACATCCACCGAGAACATTGGCGGCATTGAAAAAAGCAGAGAAAACACTGAAAAAGTGGGGGTATGATCCGTTTGAGCAAGAAAGATGGATGTCTTTTGAAACTAACCTAGCGGATATTGAAAGGCATTGCAATAACTACTTTAACCCCGCCAATGACCCAAACAGCAAGAAACGCAACTACCCACCAGAGTTTATATCCCTTGCAAACCGTATCAGAGAATACAGAAACAGCGAAGCGGGGCAACCCACAAATAGGACAAGTGAAAACATAGCCAACTTGTACAGCTGGGAAGCTATTACAGTTGATGGCGGGCTTGCAGACTGGACACACATATTTAAAAGCGAGTTAAGTATCTACAAGCGAGCAAGGTTTATATAAAAAACCCGTAACCATTAGGGGGTTACGGGTTTTTTATATCAGTGCGTCCCGTCAAGTAATCAAGTGATACGTCAAAGTAATTGGCGAGGGCTATAAGGTTTTTAAGGTTTGGTCTACTTGTTTTAATCTCGTAATTTTGCAAGCCCGCTTCACTCATGCCCACAGCCTCCGCCAGTGCTTTTTGAGTTAGTCCGTTATCAGTGCGTAATTTCTTCAACCTATCGGGAAAAGCAACCATAATAAAGCACCTCCCAAAAAAATAAAAAAATTCAAAAAAAGTATTGACACCTAAATTTTTATGTGCTATACTATGGTTACACCTAAAAAGTTAGGTGCAACAGAAATCTTGTTAAAAAAGATAAACAAAGAAAACGCTCTTCAACTTTGGTCGGTTCCAGAGCGTTTTCACTAAAGACCCAGCCGAAGCAAGGTAACTAATTATATCCTTCTTTAGGCTTGGTGTCAACTATCCTACAGGAGGAATTTTTATTATGACAAACACAATTGACAAGGAAATTTTAAAACGCAACCAAGAGCTAGCAGAAGAGAAAGTACTGCAACGCAAACAAGAGCTTGAAAGAGAACTATTAAAAGCACAATTACAAGTAAAACGGCAAAAAGAAGAAGCCGAAGCCGCCGCCAATCTCGAAAGTAACATGTTCGAGAAAGTATTGAAACAGATGATAACCACAGCGGTTGAAGAAGTAGTAGCAACAGCCCGCAAACACAGTATTGAAGATTACCCCATAGTACTAAGAGCACACCACATAAAAGAAATAATGGGGGTTAGCGAAAGTAAAAGTTACGACATTATGCGTAGTCTGAAATGCAAACCCAAACGGTTCGGAAAAATAATCACGGTGCCAAGGGATGAATTTTGGCGTAACTACCTAGATTATAAGGGGGTGTAATCATGTGTGTTATTGAAAAATACGGCAATTGTTACGAAATTCTATGCCTAGTACTAAATAAAAGTACTCTTGACATGGACATTGAAACAGCAAAAGAAAGGTGGCACGAACGAGAACACGGCGAAAAAACAGGCAATATTCCTTTTGCCTCTGCTCCAAACACACCCGAGAAATTTCTTGAGATTTACAGGATGGAAAGTATTAGTTTTTGGTATAGCGACATTTTAAAAAACCTTGGTATAGACACCGAGGATTATAAAAAACTTGAAGCCCATGCGGCTGAACTTCATGACAATGGGGAGGTGGAGTCCCCATGGTAGAAATAACGACACAAGAAATGCAAGTACTTTACGACCTATTTAATGAGAAGCGAAAAGAGTACGAAGTAAGAAAACCACACATACAAAAATCCATCCGTGATTATAGGTTCGGGCATTTTTTCCTAATAGTTGGGGATGATGGCAAGCCTGTTAAAGCTAGAATTAGAAAGGCATATATAAAGTGGTTTTTGCTCCTTCTTAAAAATAATATTGCAGAACAGAAAAACATGCTAGAACAAGAGTATTCTATTCCCCTTGAAACTAAAATAAATGCTTGGTGTTCACCCATTTTCTTCTTAGACTGTATGCCTAGTGAAAAAGGCTTGTTAGAAAGATTAATTGCGGTGAAGCGTACAGAGTACGAAAACGAAAACCCCTATAAAGACACCGGAGATAGCCCTGAAACAAAAATCAAAAACATGTCGGCTATTGCTTATAAACTTAACAACATCTTGAGAACCGAAAAAACGTTTGTGAGTTAGCCATGGACAACGACAAGCGGTTAAATGAGATAATACGGGTTAAACGTATAAGAGGGGAGTTTGTTACCATGGACAAGGGTTTTTTAGAAAATTCTGATTTATCTTGGAAAGCTAAGGGGATACTAGCGTATCTCCTTAGCAAGCCGGATAACTGGAAAGTTGTAATAAAAGACCTTGTAAACAACGCTAAGGACGGCAAAAGTGCCGTATATAGCGGGCTTACAGAGTTAAAGACACATGGGCATTATGAAAAAAAGCCGATTAGAGATAAAGACAACAGACGCATTTTACATTGGGAAGGTACTATCAGCGAGTTGCCGACTGTTTCCCGTGAAAATGGCGATGTTCGTCTACTTACCGATTTTCAAGAAGTAGAAAATCAAGATATTGAAAATCAAGATATTGAAAATCGGGAACGTAATAATAATTACTTGAGTAATAATAAAGGTACTCATAATCAGTCTAGTCCTGTCTGTCCGACGGGGCAGACGGAACGCATAAGAGCGAACATTGATTATGACAACCTTGCCCAAACACATCCGGAGGATATGCCGTTGGTAGATGAGTTTGTAGCTGTAATCGTTGACAGCCTGCTGACAGACGCCTCAAAAGTGAGGATAGGCGGTGAGGAGAAGCCGAGAACCCTCGTCAACAGCCAGCTTTTAAAACTCGACTATAACAACATAGCACACGCAATCGACCAATACAAGGGCATTACCGAACGGATAACCAAAAAACGGCAATATATACTAACCATGCTTTACAGTTGCAGACTAGAGCAAGACGCACACTACACAAACGCAGTTAGAGCCGATATGGCGAAGGGGGTTAAAAAATGGACATGAACCTTATGAAGTTTTTACTTGATTCTTATATCGAGAAGGGTTTTGATGATAAAATGCTTGAAGAAACCGCCGACTTTGGTTTAGCGGACTTTAAAGCAATAAGCGAAGCTGTTAACAGAACACGAGTCGAAGCAAACAATATCGCCGATGAAGCCCTTGGAATGGGATTGGAAACAGCCCGCAAGTTTTACAAACAAGGTTTCAAAGACGCAATCGAACTCTTAACCAAAACCGGTGAAGCCGATGAAAAAAAGTAAACAAAATGACGTGCAGTCCATTTTAACAAGCCCCGAAATACAAGCCATAATCGCCGAAACAGTAAAAAAGTCTGTAGCAGAAGCAATAACAGCTACCCCATCTGATAACGATGGGGCAGCTCCCCGCCCTCGTAAAAGAAAAGGACGAGGACAAGGCGAAGGGAGTGTATACCAACGCAAGGACGGTTTGTGGAGTGCTAGGGTTACAGTAGGTTACGACCAATACACAGGCAAACAGATACGCAAAGCAGTTTATGCAGACACAAAAAGAGAAGTTATTGACAAGCTAATGGAAATGCAAACCGAAATCAATAAGGGAACTTTTGTTGACCCTACTAATGTAACCGTGGGGGAGTGGTTGCCTGTTTGGTTGGAAGATTATAGAAAAAACAAAATAAAACACACAACATACAATAAAGAAAGAATTTTGATTAAACGCATTATCCCAACCTTAGGGCAAATAAAACTAAAAGATTTAAAACCTTTAACAGTGCAAAGATTTATAAATAGTTTGGCTGAAGATTTAGAAACTTCAACCCTAAAAGTTATATTAATAATGTTTAATCAAGCGATAAATCAAGCTGTTGATAATGGTATAATTCCTAAAAATCCCATAAAAGGAAAAATAAAACTAGCTAAAAAAAGTTATAAGGAACGGCGAGTTCTTACTGTAGACGAACAAAAAATATTTATTGAAACCGCAAAAGAGTTGCATGAAATGGGATATGCGGGTATGGATGTTTTTATATTTTTATTGGGTACAGGGTTAAGAATTGGCGAATGTTTGGCATTGACGTGGGATGATATAGATTTTGAAAACGCTATACTAAATGTTAACAAGACATTTAGTCATATAACGGGCGTTGATTCAGGAAAATACGAACATTATCTAAGAGAAACAAAAACACGTGCGAGCAATAGGAAAATCCCCTTGTTACCGCAAATGTTGGATGTATTAGAACAGAGAAAACAAAACAATTCTTATTTAAGTAACATTATTTTCCAAAATGTCAAAGGCGGTTATCAAATTCAAGCCCATGTATGGAAAAGAATGAAAATCATAGAAAGAATCACAGGCATTGAAGACATAACCCCGCACGCACTCAGACACACATTTGCAACAAGAGGACTTGAAAACGGAATACCCTTGAAAGTTATGTCAGAGTTATTAGGGCATTCAAGCATACAAATGACGGCAGACTTATACACTCATGTATTACCGGAAACCAAAGAAAGAGAAATGGAAAAACTATCAAATTTATTTGATTAAACACAAACGCAGTAAAGGGGGTGATGTGGCATGGTTAAAAATTTAATCATTTATCGAAATAAATAAGGTTTAAAATCCTTAAAATACTAACAACTAAAACAAATAAGAAATATGGTAGACTTCTCCATATAAAAACTGAACTCAACTAAAGTCCTTATAAATCAAGGCTTACAGGCATACATTTTTTTTGTATGCCTGTTGAAAAACAAAAAACACCTATAAACCCTTATAGAAAGCCACTTTCATAAGGGTTACTTTTATGCCTATTTGTGTGCCTATTGAAACACTAAAAGGGGTAAAATGAGGCAAAAAAGGGGTGTTTATTTATTTGTTATCAAACTTTCCTAAATAAAAACGGCTATTTTACTAGCGTGGAATACACGAAATAAAAGGGGGTGGGAAAATTATGTTTTTTGTTGAGGAACTTGCAAAAAGAGGTGCAAGCGAGGAGCGACAGTTGTACGGTGAAGTGGGACTAGACCACGGCCCCGCATTTATGCACGGTTGTATTATAAACATAGCATAAAACGGGGAGAAAAAAGCAAATGGTGCAATTAAATGACACAATACTCGCCGCTTGCACACATCTGAATAATTATTTTGTTCAGAGTACAGAAAAGGGCGATTTTAGTCTAAAAAACGGGAAAATTAAATTGAAAGCCAATTATCCGGTGGGTAGTTGGCTTTTGCTTTCTCCAAATATCGGCATTTTTCGGATAGTTGCAAAGTCGGGGAATACTTATACACTGCAACGTGCAGAAGATATAACCCATCATTGGGCGGGTTACGTTTATCATCTTGGTTTGCCGTTTGGGTTTATTCGTTTATGTGAACGGATAACAGAATGGCGGAACAGTGAAGCGGGGCAGCCCACAAACAAAACAAGTGAAAGTATTGCCAACATTTACAGCTGGGAAGCGGCGACAGCTGACGGTGTTCCCTTCACGTGGCAGGATGTATTTAAAAAAGACCTAAACACCTTCCCCCGCCAATTAGTAAGCGGGGTGATAGTGTGAAGCAGTATTTTGAAACTTTTTACATACAGGATATAACTGACGGCGTACCGATGGATGTTGAAAAAATACGGGGGTTGTTTGTGCAAAACAAGCCCCGCCATATACGAGAAGCAGAAAGCCGTGAAGTGGAAACACAAGGGCGGTTTGCTACAGATACAACTGCACCGCTTGACCGTTTTAGCAGGATAAGGCGTGACAGGGATAATACGCTGTACGAGTTAATCGGTGATGAGGTACAGTCGCCGACTTCCGCTGTGGTGCAAATAAAAGTATACAGTGCAAGAGCCATAGAAGGGTTAGAAATAGGTGAACAATGAGAACGGTTTTGCATGATTTTTGGAGCAGTTTCACCGACCTTGAAGGTAAGCCGATAACGGCTTATCAAACGGGGGCTGCTTTTGTTATGGACACAAAAGGCAACCCAAAACCCGCACCATTCCCATATATAACGTATGATGTTATAGTGCCAAATTTCAGCCAAAATGCGGCATACACCGCAGATGTTTGGGACAAAAACTATACCGTGGGCAATTTCAAGTTGGTTGACCACGTGCTTGACCAAATAGGCGAGAAAATACCCGAAGATGGGCTATTGATTGATGGTGTGTGGTTAAAAAGAAACCCCGCAACATTTATCATCCACATGAACGACCCTAGCCAACCGCTTATAGTTAGGGGTGTTATTAATCTAGTGCTACAAAACTTTAGGAGGTGAAATTTATGAATGCAGTTTTTAGACCGACCCCGCTCAACCCGCAATCTGCCCAAAACCTTATATTGGGTGTGGGTGCAATATATTTTGACGTGGACATATCGGAAATAAACGGCGAGATACACGCAGAGGATATGGCCAAAATACTGATGGGCTGGGAACAGGAAGGTAAAGGGCTAGGAGCTACAATAGGCGATGGCACTTTTGTTTTTGACCCGCAAATTGAGGACATAGAAACAAACGACCGCCTAACCCGTGTTATAGGACTCATGCAGTCACAGGGTATAAATGCGAGTTTAACAACTAGCTTGCAAGAAATAACAATAAAAAATTTGACCCGTATAGTACCAACCGCAATTATAGACGAAACGGACGGAAGTTTGCGAGCTA
>JGI24700J35501_10930323_pt1 | contig 13025 bp, 5 predicted proteins | sample TergutTh196P1_FD_35501 | JGI IMG/M metagenome (IMG submission 35501) | reverse complement strand
TGCACAATTTACGACGTTTCTAGGGGGAGGGGGCCTGTTCACTGTGTATCATTTCGGGGGGCTGGAGGGGGAGGTACGAATGTGGCTACTCCGCGTAACAAAAGCTTCCCCGAACCTACCGCCACGAGCGATCCAGCAAACGATTACACGGGTTGCATTCGCATAATGCCAAGGTACGTTCGCAAGTGTGAACAGCTGCACAATCACCAGATATTCTTATGTATAATTCTAAAGGAATTGACCAATACACCACGACAACAAAATAATAAAAGTTGTATGGGTGTTTCAACTCGTCAAAGGCCGTTTGACATACCACGGCAAACTACGAACCAGATGACCAGTTATTCCAACGTGGAAAGAAGGAAGATTTCTTGGCTTCGTGTCCATACGTGACAGTCTTATTTGCATGCTGACGCTAATGAAGTTCACAAAGATCTTCCTTGTCACCTCCAGCACACAGACAAGCATCTGAACTCCGAAACTAAACGCACAGAATGAGCAGTCTACCTACACTCGCGGGAAAACTCAGTTACCAGACCTTTTAACATTAAACAAGACTGGCGATGTACTATAACGGAACATTCAGACGCGTTCGCATAACCACTGCTACCGTGAGAAAGCAATAACTATTAAATATTAGATCGTGTAACTGTATTCTTGCCTTCATCGTCCGGAATCCAAATCGCATCTTTTCTGCGCTGCAGTCATCTGTGGCTCTACCATATTATCTCATAAACAGCACGATTTTCAGAAAAAACGTTACTGAACATAAAATGTGTTTTGATTTCTTCCACACCCTTTTCTGAGACGTTTCTCATTCTACGAAGAACTCAGCGAAATACTGTCATAAATGTACAAACGTCTTCGTGTAAAGTACAAGTTACTCTTGTTCAGTTGTAAAGAAACTTGAATTTTCTCGACAGATAAATTCTCAAATATAAAATTTCATGAAAATCCATCCAGTGGGAGCCAAAATGTTCTATGTGGACGGACAGACATTACGAAGCTAAGAGTCCCTTTTCGCAATTTTGCGAACGCGCCTAAGAACAGCTAATTTCGGCGCATACTTTCTACAGATGTCATAACACTAATTCACCACTTCAAACGTAGATTAAAGGGCCCACAAGGACGCTATAATACATTTAAGCAGTCGGCCAAAGTCAGTGAACTGCACACTGACATTCAAGTCTAACCTCTGAAGTTTCTTTACCACACAAACGACTTCAGGCTGGCCAGCTACGCCATCTCGTGCCGTCAGTTTTTGCGAGATCGTGAAACGGTGTTATGATCTGCGCGTCTCAGTCATCACAGTGGTGTCTGAATAGAGGACGGGTAGTGATTGGTCACGGATGCACACAGTACAGATTGACCTACAAGCATAAGAAGAGACTCATAAAATCTGTCTTGAGGGTTATGAAACTTAGTTCTGAATGCAAGATCGTCAGAAACGGTGAAAACCACCTATCAAATTGCGTCAAGTCGTAACCCACAAGACCAGAATCTAAACCTTCACGATTGTGAAAACCTCAAACCGCACGTAAGCCATAAAAAAGATAACTGCGTACGAAAACAATTTACGACTAATCAGGTCTTAGCGAAAACTTCGGTACACGTTCCCTACCCCGTTCTCCAGACTACTGCAGTACGTAAGGTCAATTTAAGAGGCATTCTGAAGAAATGGTTTTTTTAACGACTTTCTTACGTGACTGGCACAAATATGATTCATGATGTCAAAATCTGCCATTAATAGGTATGTATATAACCAACGTCGTGCTGGGATCATAAATGCCTTGTAACGACTCTTACAATTCTACTGGCACGTGTATGGGCAGTATGAATGCGACGTTGTAAGATGTCTTCTCAGTGTTACTTTTTGTTAAACCTGTTACATCTTTCTGACCATCAGCCGTGAGCTCTACAACAGTGGTTCTCAAACTTCTCAAACTGCCTGACGCGAGGAATCGCGGCAAATCAACGTTAAAAGCTGGCAAAACTACGGGAGAGTTGAAGACTCGAACACGCGCGGTTTTTCTGAGATCCTTAAACGTACTACGTGCGTGCAAGTAAAGTTTATTTAATCAAGACTTATCTATAAATTTCTCTTATTCGAAATAACATGACATCCAAAATTCCGCAACACGCCTGGTGGAACCACCTCTTCCTCCTCTGGAGTTCCAAAATTTGGCAAACATCGCTCCCAGACGTCACTGAATCTTTCAATTTACACGATTTACTAAACACATTTGTAGTACTTTTAAACGACCGTTTTAAATGATACTTTATAAAATATATTGAAAATGCAATTAGACGTAAAAGGCAGGTAAAAGATAGGCAGCAGATGAAGGCAGCACTGAGATACAAGCGTGCCCGACTGACAGAAATTAATAAGCAAATATAGAGCACTGCACAGTGAGGAAATTCATGATTTTAACTGCGCAACGAAAAGGCTACTTACCTATGTGTTGAAACCAATATGAAATGGGTGGGGCATACTATACGCATGGGAGATATATAGAATTTTCGTTGCAAAATGTGAGGGGGTACGGGCCACTTGGGAAACCCAGATTAAATGGGAGGAAAGTATCAAAATGGATATCACGGGGTGGGGGTGCTTTGTAAGTACGGAAATGGATACAAAACGCATACCATTTCTTGGTCAGACGTTTGACTCTCACTTGGTTACAGGTAGTAGTATTTATGGTTGGAACACTGAGCACAGCTGGTTAAGGCGACAGTGAAAATGTTACGGCCTAGTATTTAAAAGCCTGCTGGAGTTAAATATAGTCACGTTACTACTAAAAGAACACAAGTCACCTGATGTTACCGGCAGTAATTTACAATGGCACGTAAGCCTTACACCATTTATAGCCGTCAAAACACCTAAATCCCCTTGATAAAACAATACACATACAAGACAGGGGGTGTTGTATGGCGAAAACAGAACTGCAGAGGGCGATGCTGTTATCAGGAGAACACAGTCTCCGCCGTCAGCCGAAGAAACACACATTCCTTTCTAATTCCGTCATCAGGACATAACGACATTTCAAGTGGCAACAGTTCCATTCACTGACCAGCTGGCTGTCGAAGTACGGCTCAAATAAGAGCATGCTGCAGGGTTAATGCTTTCTTCCGAGAACGCGATGCTTCACTGAATACAAAAAGCTGTTGGGCACAGAGCAGCACTGAGACACGTGTCTCTGCGGACAGAGTGCAACTGCGACCACACATCAAACATTGTCCAGCGATTCCACTGTACATTCACAGGCTGCTCTCTGCTGTACATACGAAGTCTATACAATTTATTACTTGATATTTACTCAAACGGGCCGATCCCAGTGGCCACGCGGTCCAAGGCGCGAGTCTGCGGCCGCTCTACTGCTGGGATGGTGGGTCTAAATCCCGCCGGGGGCATGGATGTCTGACTCTTGCGACTGCTGTGTGTTGTTAGGTGGACGTCCCTGCGACGGGCCGATCACTCGTCCAGAGGAGCCCTACCGAGTGTGGTGTACTTGTTGTTTCTGAACCTCGACAGGGAGGCCTGAGCCCAATGTGGCTGTCGAAGCAAAAAAAAAACTCCAAGGTGAATCTCGCTTCACTTTAACAGCACTTAATCGTTTAAAGCAGAGTGTTTACTACATATAATACCTAATTTAAGGCTTTATTCTGACACATTTCAGTTTCTTAAGCATTAATGCCTTAAAACACGGCGGAGCCGAGTGTGATTCAGCCAGAAACATGACTGGCTCTCCCCATGGATAACGTTGGCCCAGGACAAACCTCGAGAAGAGTCGCCGGTACCCATAGAATAGGAGGCCGGATGAACCCCAGAACAGGTCCGGACGTTTTGGAGAAAACGTAAATCTTGTGTGCCTGCCGGGATTCGAACCTTGGATAGTCCAGCCTGTAGCCTAGTCACCATATCTATTACGTTATCCCGTGCCTCTACCTTAGTCCCACGATACAGTATACTCTCGTGGTGTGGCACGTCATTAAGGCCTATGGGGCGAACAGACGTACAGCTCCAAGCATTGTTAACTTCGACATCAGATTCGGGCAAGTGACTACCTTCACGGTCCAGAAATTAAAAAAAAAATCGTACCATGATTATGATGCCGTACAGATTGGTATGTGTTATCAATTGGCAGAGCGTGCTCTCTCCGTCTTCTGGGCAGCACAAGAAGAGAAAGAAGGCAGCACGCGTATCATTACAGGTGGATAGAACCGACCAGAAGTTCTGACTTTTATACGAAGGCCGTAATAAACTTCATCTTTAACCCAAAGATAATATCACGCGTTTAAAGGACGAGCAGTAAAAGGCACATGACGTGCACACTCAGTATGCACTTCGCTTTGTTACATACAGCATTTTCGTCACCGGAATGAGAGCTGTAGAGCGGGCGGTTATCATTGGTCGCCTTGCAGCCACGATGTCGCCCGCGGCGCTGTACTCTCCGCAGTTTATCTACAATGCTACCAAACCAGGAACTTCAACTGCGCTACGGTTATCAACGCAAATTATCGCACAAATTGCAAGGTCATTTGCAAAGGCAGTGCAGTGAGCGAACTGGACATACGAAATCTAAATATTGTTCTTGCAGGAATTTCCCGTCCTAACACGTGGGTCTGTTATCGCACAAACCCACTGCCCTATTTTCCTCAATGCAGCCTGAAGCAAACTACCGCGCTTCCAGCTGATAATGTCGGACAGTAAAGCATTCAAGACAGACCCGTCCTAAAACCTTTAAAATTCTTGGGCACTGTTCATCCCGTGTCTAAACAGCACACAGTGGAAGTAAAGAGAATGGGCGCAAAGTTAAGCTTCCCGAATTCACGTTAAATCAAGGTGCGGAATGAGTGTTGCTTTACGCTCCGGGAAATTTACTACCAAAGAATGAACCCGCTTTCGTTCACAGTTTCTGATCTACACACCTCACCAAACAATATTTGAATAATGAGACAGGCGGGGCATGTGGCACGTATGGGGACGGTGAGAGGTGCACAGAGGTTTTGGTGGAGAAACCCGAGGGGAAGCGAAACTTGGACGACATAGGCGTAGCTAGGATAATATTAAAATGCCTCTTCAAGAAATAGGCCGAGGGGAGGGGCGGGGACTGGATTAATCTGGGTTGGGGACAAACAAGAGCAGCGAGCTCTCGATCCCATAAAATGCTAGGATACTATTGGCTTGTTCTCATTCATAATAATGATGAGCTACTCTGGACCTGAAGGAAACTCCAAAGGCCTTAATGCCAACGAACTCTGGTCGCCCAGCTAGCTATTCTTTATGTCCATTCCATTGTGTCCCTAAGCCACGTTTGCACAAATTTCCCCATGATTTGGGAGATCATCAAAATTCTCGGCGCCAGAGTGGTAATATGAAGCAAGGTCCACATGAAGGACCCAGAAATATTAGGCGTCACCGTCGTTCGTGCGATCTGGCGCACGGGATTGTGCACTCCTGCCCTAAGCACGGCAGTTTTAACGCACAAGAAAGCCTTTAGTGCTCTAAATTCCTGTCGGATGCTGGCCTAGGATCAGAGACGGCTCATCCAAAACTGCTGCAGGGCTGCAGCCTTCCAAGAAATTTTGAGAACTGAAAATATCTTCATAAACGTTTTCATTATGAGACACGAATATTCTTTAAAAAATATGAATGAAACCATTTTAAATTCAAGTACTCGCGACGGACTCGAAGCCTCGCGGAAAGCGAGCGCTCGATCAGTGCAGCTGGGCCAACAGATGGGAACCAGCAGCCGCTAGGTCACACAGGCCGGGCTGCAGGTACAGGGTTTCAGGATGGTGTATTATATGTTTACCTTTTCTAACGTCTCAAACTCTGGAATTTTGACAACCATTTTTACGAACGTACCTAGCCACCTAGCTGTCATCAAGGCCATATTTGCGAAAGTTCTAATTTTAATGGTTACAATGCTGAGACAGACACGAACTAAAACAGTGTGGGGTACTGACAGGGCACACATTTTCACAGTTCATCCTAGCCGAGAGTACTGCTTTCAGGATTTAGGTCTTGCAACACCTGCTTCAGTTATTTGAGTCATCATCAGAGTTCAAATTTACGTAAGAAAATTCAGTACTCTTATATACCCTCAACATAAGTGGCTGTGCTGTATCGCACTATTAGGCTATCTCATCAATCATACAACAATCCTAGCCTCAGCCCTACCATTAGAAAGTTCCACGAGCCGCCACTGCTTCGAATACGGTGAAGTTCCTGTCAGCTTCCGTGGAATGGAATATGATGAAATGGACAAGTGGTTATTACTGCACGTCTTGCAAGTTAGGGCGGTACCTGCTCGGTCGCATCTAAATTCCCTTCAAGGATTCAAACAAATTCTTTGGCGATTCAAAGGCCCACACGCGGGTCGTGTACCCCCAAAGGGTGGCCATACGCGTCACCACTGTATTAAGTGTATGGGCTACAAACGTAAAGACGGCCGGGATTTCATGCCGACCACTACCCTCCATTCACGTCAAGGCTCAACAATACGAGGTACATATCCACCTTCCCTCATGATTCAATGGCATGATTAAACAGGGGGTAACTTTAAGCACGCACAAATACACTGTACATGCCTACAGTTTCCGGTGTTTTTAAACGGTAAAAACACTACACTGACATTCTTGTGCATACGGCATTTGAAGTTCTAATTACAGGTCTAAACAGGAGCGGTGTTAATGCATTCCTCGGCCGGTATCCCGTTATTATTGCGGTACTGAAAAATTTGCAACACGAACGAACCAGCGTTTTTAGCCTACTTTCCTTATTTTATAAAGCCTATGACATTACGTCCAGGGGCCTGTACTCTCGAATACCTAGCAAACCAACAGGCAGTTTTTGTGTTTCGCCACTACGGGGCGCCCCAAGTTTTCACCTGTAAAATCTCCTGTCACCAGCAACAATCGCATCGGAAACTGTATCGTCATTTACAAAGGTCTTCATCACACCCCATCTAAGATTTACGTACCTTCAGCAGATGATGCCAAGTAATGCAGATCAAGCAACGCGGTTCGCGCAGTATACTGGGCCAGCTGCTGTTAATGTTGCTTTACAGTACTGACAAGGGAACTTCTATCACTTTGTGAACACCTTAGAAAACGCAAATACACGAATAGTCGCTTGTCTCAAACAAACACGTTCCTGGCATCATCAATAAGCTAATGCAGCTGGCTTCCAAAAGATATTCCATTTCCGAAAGTACAATGGGTGGCCAACGTGCATGTGTATTTAAAAACCAACGAAAAATAAACCTGCATTTACCACTACATTAATTTATTCTCAGTGTTTTTTAATACCGACACAAAATTCGCCAATATGCGTTCGCAAACCTCTCTGGGGAGACACAGATTGGCACACTGTTTTACAGGACGGAATGGCAACGACGCCCTACCGATCTCCATTTGTGGAGATGGAACGCACTCCAGCCCCTTCCGCCGCCTACAACACACACACAATAATACCGGCGCACCGCAGTAACAGCTGTGTATCAGCTGACTGCACACTCTCTCTCGCCCACGATCAGGAAACTACGTGAAAAAAGGCAACCCAGACATCGCCAGGGTGTGGCGTAACCTAGGTCGTAATAGACCAATAACAAACCAGCGCAGCAGACTGATGACACTACACACAGTTACGGACCCTCGAAAATATACTTGGTGCTCAGCCCGAAGAAGACGACGACGAAGAAAGATACGGCATAGGTTCATTTATGCAACTCAAAAGTTCGCTACAGTGTTAACAACAGCACACCACTGAACCCTATCGCAAGCCAGAATAATGCAGTACACGCCCTCCTATACGGTTACAGGTACATTTTAGAATCCTCCCCATCTATACCTACATCTTTCATCTAGTCACTTATCTTCTGACATCCCGACCAAAACGTAATTCCACGACTGATTTAACTCGAAACCCGAAAGGAACCTGAAGCACCGACTGCAAATTCCCCTCCTCCTTGCCCTGTTTCCACACTCCGCACACTCCACAGTCCCAGACATTTCCTATCCTCCAAACGTACCTCACGAATTTTAACAGATGACCGCATAGCGTCTAGGGATAAGTGAACGGCCGAGTTGTTTATTTGTGGTTTATTTAACGACTAAACCAGGTGCTCAGCATTTGAGTGGTAAGACTACTGAAGACCCAGCAATAGATGGAAGGATAATATTAAGGTGGATCTTCAGGAAGTGTTATGTGGGGGCATGGACTGTTTCGAACTGCCTCAGGATAGGGACAGGTGACAGGCACTTGCAAACGCGGTAACGAACTTTTGGGTTCCATAAAATGTTGGGAATTTCTCGACTAGCTGAGGACCGGTTAGCTTCTCAAGAAGGACTCTGTTCCGTGGAGTAAAGTAAAAATACTACTGAATAATTAGCTGGCAGGGATAGGGACAGAGATATACCACTATTCCGATGTAAGCTTGTATGGCATGGACAGGGTCTAGTATATGTAATTATTTGTCTGTCTCATTTTAAAGCGTAACTCTGGCAAAAACGGAAATACAGTGACCAGCTATATTCAGTCTCACCCAGATTATGGACGATGAAGAATTGGCCTAAATATGCTCTAACTAGCGCCGGACAATAGCCTGGCGAGACTACAGCAGGGGAGCACAAATGTTCCAAAAATCTAGGGGTCACTTCAAGATTCAAGGTGGCAGAAGGGTGACATGGAGAAAGTTCCATACTGATGGCCCATATAAATATTAGGCGCCGCCGTTCAAAATTGCCTCGTAATTTGTGCACCCCTGAAATAGAGGAAACAGTGCAAACTCACGAATCGCATCATGGAACGTTCCGATCGCAATACACTCGCAGAATTAGCTCTCGACATGACGGATTATTGTTACACAGCAAATACCTCCATAACATTACCTGTAGCCAGACGACAGTGAGAACAACTTTGGTTGATTCTGATCAAAACAAGTGCGTCGAGACGTGCAGCACATTACTTCCCAACTGGGCCACTCATATGTTTTGGCCCTTCTTCCAACTGAATGGCACCAGACGTATTATGCAGCTTATCATTAGCACACAACCGGATGTCATCTGGCTTATCGCTAATCCTCGCACGTAGTGCGTTCCAGATAGGCAAGAAAGTGTCAGCGATACAAGCCTGCCAAAAGAACTACACAACCAGCCGTTATTGAAATAGGGCATCTAAAGAGGTAAAAATGAAGCTGTCCCAGCGGAAGACGTGAAGCCATTTAGAGGAAAGGACGTGTAGCTCCACTCATTCTTAACCTCGGCCCTTGAAGGTGAGTATTCAGTTTCACGCTCCAGCCGGTTTACCCCCAAGGAAAAGAGCCCCCACTATACATTGAAGAGGGGGCTGTGGGCACCAGTGCCGATCTGGACGTTTTGGAGAAGACTAACTCCTGGCGGGAATCGAACCATGATTAGTCGACCGTCCAACGCACAGCCTAGTCATTACGGTTCTGTGTGACACCAGCGATCTGATGGTCTCAGATCGGTTCTGGAATGACACCTTGCAAACCGATAAATGGGTAACAACGCGGGATCCTCCTGCCTCCAACAACTTACGACTATGCAGTCTGCAAAGGGACGCCCCTACTACATACTGGACTATGCTTACACATCCATCCTTACGGAACAACTGGCGTGCAAGTCACTGCCGTCTTCGTAACTTTCGTACATGAATAAAGAACTATTCAGAAACAGATGAAGATAATGGCCTACCCAGCATACTGCAAACCGCTTATGGCCCGAAGGACGAGAAGGCACGCAGTTAGCAAGGAATTCTCTCCAAGGCACCATCATCAACATCATCATCATCAGCGTGCTGAAGCCCCGTTTTAATGTCATATTAGACATACATACACAGACAAAAAGAAACGGCACAAGGCCGAGTAACAGCCTTTACAGATGTACCACCTCAACTACTCAACTGAAAGGAAAAACACTTTGACGTCACTATTTGCCTCTGCAGGGTTACGCAACACCAGAACTTCGGTTTCTCTGGTGAACGACACAGTGCTGTGTTGGGCGTAACCGCGCGTCTGGGAAAGTAACACACAGTCACGGCAGCAGATCGTCACACAAAATACCCATGCGCGTATTCACCCGGGCTAGGGCCGAAAACTGGACTGAGTATTCAGTTTTTCTTTCGCAATTAAATACAAAAAACACTATCATTAGCAAATACAATTGCGCCTATTCATGAACAAGAACACGCAAAAAGGATTATCAACTTAAAGGTACCAAACAAAAGGTAATTGTACTTTTATTTCTAATACGACTGATTTCTGGAACAGCATTTGCTTAATGTACTAATTTCCAGCATTCGCCCGCTCGTCCTTATAACACGAGCGGCATGAAGATAAAACGTGTGTATTCAGCACTCGTAGAACAGTGCTGAAAGGAGAAAACAGAATTACTCGGAGATAAACCTTCCCAGTGCCATACTGTCCACGAAAATTCTCAAATATACTGCCCTCAGATCAAACCCAAGTCTCTGCGGTAAGAGGCTGGCGTTATTTTAAACGTAAAATTATTCGAAATTACATACACATATTTAGTTCGTTAACTTTCAGGGGTCGAGACAAAATTTCAACAAAACATGCAAAAATTTCAGATGATAATATATTTTTTCTGCATCTTACAGCCGGGATGTCTTACGATATGGTTGGCGTGTCCTATTTATCTATGACGTACCAACCGGAGTGGTTATATCGCGTCGTGTAAGACGAGGCTCCATGAAATGGGGGGTGATAGGAGCCAGTGAGGATAACTGTCAAAAACTGCCGTCAAAACAGGTGACATCCAGAGAGACTTGTTTCCACTGAGCTAACTTGTTCAATGAAAGTCTCAACATGTAACATTCTTTTGCAAAGAACGCAACTCCTGTGCCCTAGTCGGGAGGTAACGAAGCAAAGCCACGAAAATGATCCCCGTGACACTGCTCCAGTATAGGCGAAGAACTTCCTAAACCACCCTTCCACGTAGTTAGCATTTGTTCAGTTACTTCAGTCGGCACCACACAAACAACTTACAGTTGATATATCACCCTTAAACGTTAAATCAAAACACCTGGTCCAACCTCAAAACTGGGAATTTTTAACACGAATTTTTTGAACCTACGTCAAGCGAATGTTCTTACTGGTAAAACTGTAAGGTTTAAGATGTCCCTGTCCAGGCTACGAAGACATACAGAGTGGAAAGGTGTAGCGACACGTATGTATCTCGGCACCAGGTCAGCTACATGCCCCGACCGCCTTAGCCCCAGGTAAAGAACCTTCCTTCTTCATTCAATTGGAAGCTGAGTGGAACCCAGAACCGGCGTAGATGTTTTGGGAAAGAAAAAATCTTCTTTTGCCGCCAGGAATCGAACTCCCATCTCTCGGTTGGACAATCCCGTATACGTCACTACACCGACCGATCTATTTCGACCACACCGTTAAAATGGATTAAAACACCAATTCTCATACAACGCCTGAAGTGTGCAAGTACGTACAAGTGGATGAAAACTCAATGTAGAGGTCTTTCTTCAGTAGTTCGTTGTACACATCCAAGAAATTCTGTTCTGTATTTCATATCCTAGCCGATCCCGGTGGTCGTTCGCTTCCTGGGATTGTGGGTTCGAATCCTGCCAGGGGCATAGATGTCTGAATCTTATGAGTGTTGTGTGTTGTCAGGCTGACCACTCGTCCAGAGGAGTCCTACCGAATGTGGTGTGCCTGTGATCGTGCAGCCTCGATAATGAGAAGGCCCTAGTCCACTAAGGGCTGTTGCACCATGGAAAGAAAAGTTCAAATGTTCACCAACGCAATCCGTCCGTTACACCCTACCAGTTGCAATGTCATATTCTTCACACTCGCAGTTACATCATCCCCACACATTCGCTGTGGAATGTCAGGTGTTCATTTCGCATGATGTTGTTCAAAGTGAACAACTGAACCCAAAAATGAGTACATTAATGAATTATAAACGTGTGAACAGAAAACCGGAAACTTCCAAAAATTTCAGGGGGCGTACCACTGACCCAAATCAGCCCGCTGCTTTTCCTGTTCGTAGAAGGATCCCACTCACCAAAGCGCGCCTGCGTGCGAACTTATCAATATGAGACGCCCGAACTCGTTTTCTTAGAAATGGTCAGTCAAAATGTTTCCAGTATCGAATATTCAGATGTGGGGGAGGACTGTAAGAAGAACTTGACCTCGTTTAGGCCTACTTTCGATCGAACAGGGAAATGCCGCACAGCATGCCAACAAAATGCCTTTCTAAGAACAACTCATGCTACCTGTAAGTATATTCGACTGAAACAACACGAGAACCTGTACGGAGGCACGAGAAGTTGGAACACGTCTTGGGGCTATGCGCAGTCTGGGGTCGCTAGTTGAAGTATCGCTCTGCACACCGGCGCCTGTCGCCGATCATGTGATGCCTTGCCAATTCCCACTAAAAGACTCCAGCCTTATCTCAGAAAGCAAATTTATCCGTCTCAAGCGGAACAGTTCGTGACGCCAGAGAACACAGTGGCAACAGAATAAGATAATTCCGACAGGGGCAACAGACTGGTCCCTTCTCTAGAGCGTCAAGACCTACACTGGGGCGCGCACAGCTTACCTCTAATCAGTGGGCAAAGGGGTTCTTTCCTTGGGGATACGCGGACCAGGCATGAAGTTTCCCACTCAACTCCACCTAGTCCCGAGGATAAGAACGTCTGGAGCTGTATCTCCACCCTTTACATGCCTTCATGGTGTGGAGAGGGAAAACTTTGTGATAAAGGTTTGTGCCAAGAGCCGATTATTTATATGGGACAATGTCCACTGGCGGTTAATGTGACATAAGAGCACCTTCCAATAGTAGGGTATACTCTACAGGTGACCAGGTATCATTCTGAAGTAGACCGTATTTCCCGCCTCGTAAGATGCAACAAGTTGATTCGCACCCTATAATCAGCAAGGCATTTTTGCGGATTTAATATCCTACAATACAATACCAATGTTAAGAGGCAGGTTGATTCTGGGGGGGAGGGGGGGGGG
>JGI24700J35501_10930322_pt1 | contig 13025 bp, 10 predicted proteins | sample TergutTh196P1_FD_35501 | JGI IMG/M metagenome (IMG submission 35501) | reverse complement strand
ACGGTCGCCCCTACAATATGCGTCCCCGTAGGGGCGGACCGTCCTCGGTCGCCCGTTTTCCCCAACCATTCCGCCCGTTTTCCCCAACCATTCCGCCATTTACCCCCAACCACGAATTACGCAATTATCCTAAATTACCCGCAATTACCCAAGGAGAGCGGGTCTCACTGATATTTCTCCTGCTGGTAGCGGTACAACTCCGCATACCGCTTGGGGTTGCTTAACAATTCAGCTTGCGTACCGTCTTCGGCAATACTGCCGCTTTCCAACAAAATTATGCGGTCGGCTAAATACACATTGGACAACCTGTGCGATGTAAATATTGTTAGCTTGCCGCTTGAAAATTCCTTTAGCGTCTCAAAAATATCATGCTCCGCTTTGGGGTCTAGGTTGGAAGACGGCTCGTCTAAAATTAGTGCGGTGTGCTTGCGGAATAGCGTTCGGGCTAGGGCTAATTTTTGGTGCTGCCCGCCCGAAAGTTCTATGCCGCTGGGGTCAAAATATCGGGTTAGTGCGGTGTCTAGCCCTTTTGTTGCCTTGGTTAGCATATCGGCGCAACCCGCCAAGCCTATTGCGGCGGTTATCTGCGAATCCTCGTCCGCCGTGCTGTTTGCTGTGTCGTCCGCCGTGCCGCTGGCTATTGTAAAATTTTCCCGTAACGTGAAATTATAGTTGCGCATTCCCTGAAAATACACGCTAAAGTTGTCCCGCAGCGAGGAGAGCGTGTACTCGGATATGTCAACCCCGTTTATTGTGATTGTGCCGCTGTCTGGCGAATACAGCCGCAATAGCAACTTTATCAACGTGGATTTTCCCGAGCCGTTTAGCCCCACCAACGCCACTTTTTGGTGCTTTTGCAGGTTGAACGTGATGTCCGTTAAAACTTGGCGGTTTGTGCCTGGGTAGCTGAAATTTACGTTGCTAAAGGCTATTGTGTCAACCTGTTCTAGCCGTTTTGTGCCGCTGTCTAGCACGTGATTTTGGAAGTTTTCTATCGCCTCAAAATTCTCAATTTTCATTTTGTTATCGTAGATGTTTATCGCAGAGGACGATAGCATGGATATTGCGCCCCAAAGTTGTGCAGAAAGCCCGAGATATAAGGAATAATCGCCGACGGTTGCATTTCCCGCCAAAATTTGGAACGAGATACTTATCGCCACCCACGTTAAAACGCATTCGGGCAATAGTTCCAGCAATCCCGTAAAAGTAGCCCTTTTGCGGGTGGAGCGGCGGCGCACAGCGAAAAGATTTTGCCATATTTGCTGATATTTCTGCTTTAGCTTGCCGCCAGCGTTAAACAGGCGTAAATCTTGGGCGTAAAACTTGTCGGTTGCGACACTTTGCGTGTACGCCATTTGCCGCTGACCGTTTATTTGCTCCAAACTTAGCCTGTACAGCAGTTTTGTGTACCGCGCCGCCACAATCGAGGCGGGTAGCGCCGCAAAAAACATCGCCACGCCAAACAGCACATTTACCTGCGAAAGCACCGCAAAGGCGAAAACGCAAGCAATCAAGGCACTTAGCGAGTTTAGGACATTCCAAACTATATGCACAATCCCGTAAGAATCGCCGCTGGCGGCAACTAGCTTGTCGTGATAGGCGGGATTGTCAAAATATTCCAAATCGGCATACAGCGACCGCTCCATGACGATGACCGCCAGTCTGCCGTTGAGTATGTCGTCGTGCATGGCTTGGCAATATTGGTCAAGCCGCTGCATAATCAGCCGAGTTGCCGTTACCGCAAACAGCAAAATAAGCATCGCAAGCAGGACGGTGTATTGGCTAAAATAGGCGATTTGTTGGTAAAATTCGCTTTGCCCCGCCAATAAATCGATAATGTGCTTGCCGACAAAAGCCGTTAATATGGTAAAAAGCGGCGCAACCGCCCCCGCCAGCACCCGCATTACGGTGTACCATTTGGACGCTTTCCACGAGAGCGAAACGCACCATAGTATTGAATGTAATATTTTCATGGTTTAGTTTTCCCAATCCCCCGCAAGCCATAGGGCGGTGCGTTCCTGTGCCTGTTGCCCTAATTCTTCGGCGGAAATTTCCCCCGCCATAAATAATTCCACAATATCGCCATCCCACCAAACAATAAAAGGTGTTCTATCTGCAAAAGCCACGGGGCGGTTAGCCAGTTCGGTAAGCCTTGCCAAGGCATTAGCAGAGTTTGCGATTATTTCCTCGACACTAGCTACTGTGGCAAAATCTAAGTCGCTTAGTGTAACAAAATCAGCCGACCACCAACTAAGTTCAGAATATTGCTCCATAACCCTGTTAAAATGCGGCTCTAGTTCACTTCTTAAAATGGGGATAACAAAATCGGTATTACCGACACCAGACATAAGTTCAAAACGCCCAAGTGTCAACATACGTTGCAGAAACCGCATGGTAAATTCCCAGGCAACAGCACCGTTATCCCCCGCAGGAAACACAACATTTGCCACAGTATGAGGGGTATAAGAAGAAATATCTACTAGGAGATTGCCGTTATCGTCTGAAGTAGGCACAAAATTGAGAAACGTATCGTCCGCAAGCCCAAATAATGGTATTAATGGCGTAAAATTAAGACCGCCCCCTGTTGGGTGGGCACTTCTACGGGCAGCACCTAGGAAAATGTGCCGTTCTGTCATTTGTTGCATAATGTTTGGCGATTCAAAATTCAAAAATATAACCTCTTGGAGAGTATCTTGAAAATTCTCGGGCGGCGAAATTGTGGCTTGCATTAGATTTGCAAATTCTACAAATTCTGCCCCATCAAAAAACGATTCGGCGGTGTTAAAGTCAATAAAACTGGCTACCACTCGCTGTAGTAAGGTTGTGGGAACGTGAAATTCGATAAGGTTGGAAATATAGGGGAAGTCGGCGTAAATTTCGGGATATTCGTTTTGTAGCGTGGCGGCTATTTGCATGGCTTGCCGCCAGGAAATGCTGCTTTTTTGCATGAAATCGTCCACGATAGAATCGGGCAAATTGGCGTTAATTCCCATAAAAGCGAAACCAAAAGTAAGCGGTAGCATATACAGTCCGCCTTGGTGTTCTAGTGCGGTAAGCACATTTGTGAAAAAGTCGTCCCGTGTGCGGCTTGGGTCTTGGTCGATTAGGTCGTAAATGTTCAGCAGTAAGCCGTTATCGGCAAACGGGCGGAGGTTTAGCGGGAGATGGTTCAAAAATACAATATCGTAGCTAGTACCAGCCGCCAATTCGGCTTGCAAAAGGCTGTTTTGGTACACTTGTCCGCCAGCCCACATATCATAATCTGTGATTGTTACGCTAAAATCTATTCCATGCTCCGCAAAAAGTTCTCGCATTTCTTCCTCTACCGCCCATATTAGAGCGATGTACTCATCTGGGGTGCGTATTGCTAGGTTGATTGGGTCAGTGTTGAGAAAAAGCGGGTTGGGTTCGGGTTCGGGTTCGGGTTCGGGTTCGGGTTCGTAGTTGAGGATAATTTGGTCGGGGGCGGGTTGGTTGTTGTCGGTTGTGTCGTTGGTGTCGTTGTTATCGCCGTTGCCGCAAGCGGTTATTATGGCGGCGGTTAGGATTAGTAGGATTGTTAGTTTTATGTACTTGGTCATAATATTTTCCCTTTCTTGGTGCGTATTTTTTGACTGTGTATCATAAATACAGAGTATCACAATTTTTTGCAGGTGTCAAAATCATTATTCTTCCCATTCCCCCGCAATCCACAAGCTAACATTATTTTGAAATTCCGCCCCCAATTCTTCCGCCGAAATCTCGCCCAGCATAAACGAGTCAAGAGCATCAGTATTAAACGCAACGCCGCCCCTAGCTTGCCACATAGATACAGGGCGGTTGGCTAGTTCGGTAAGTTTTGCCAATGCGGCGGCAGTGGCGGCATCTGTTGTTTCGGGGCTGTCTATGCCAAAATTTAGCCCAATTAGCGGTACAATGTCCATATTACGAAAAAAGAAACTAAATTCCTCAATAACTCTGTGAAAAAGCGGCTCTAATTCGTTTCTTAAAATAGGAATTGCTAAACTTCTAACGCCCCAATTAGTCCCCCAAATTGTAGCATCGTTAATATCTGCTGTCAACGTGCGGTGCAACATACGTTGAGTAAAATCCCAGGCAACCCTGCCGTCGCCCACCGCTGGAAAGATAACATTCGCTGTCGCTTGAAACACATCTTCGACAAATATCTTGGTAACGCCGTTATTATCTGCAACAGGCACAAAATTAAGAAACGGGCTATCCAACATACCGAACAACGGTATTAAAGTAGCAAAGGTTCTAATATCATTCGGATTAAAACCTCCACGCACAACAGATAAAAACATATAATTTTCTGCCACATGGTTCATTTGGGCTCGTGTTTCAAAATTAACGAACATAGTGCTACTATTGACGTGTTCTGGCCGAGATATTGGTAGCGTATCCCGTACAACATTTGCAAAGTTTGCAAAGTTTGCCCCGTCAAAATAAGCCGTGGCATTTTCAAAGTCAATAAAATCAACGCTTACACGGTTTATCATATGCCGAGGTGCAGTAAATTCTCCCAAATTAACGGTATGCAAGAAATTGGCGTAAACTTCGGGATATTCATTTTGCAAAATGTTTAGCATTTGCATAATTTCCAACATGGAAACGCTGTTTTTTTGCATGAAATCGTTGACGATAGAATCGGGCAGATTGGCGTTAATGCCCATAAGTTCAATGGCGAAAGTAAACGGGAAATTGTACAACCCGCCCCGATGTTCCATTGCGGCGAAAACATTTGTGAAAAAATCGTCCCGTGTGAGGTTTGGGTCTTGGTCGATTAGGTCGTAAACGTTCAGCAAAAAGCCGTTGTCGGCAAGTGAACGCACGTCCATTGGAAAACGATTGTCTAATGCGAGGTGGTTCAAAAATATAACATCGTAGCCATCTCCCGCCGCTAATTTGGCTCGCAAAAGGGCGTTTTGCTCCGCAGTATAGGCATTGCTAATAAAACGGTCGTAATCCGTAAGTGCTATGCTAAAGTCTATTCCTCGCTCTGCGAAGTATTCTTGCATATCTCTTTCTATTTCCCATATCATGGGGGTGTGCCTTTCGTCAGCGAAGACAGTTAGGGTAATTGGGTCGCCGCCAAAGATAATTGGGGCGGGTTCGGTATCGAGGGTGATTGGGGCGGCGGGTGGTGCGTTGTCGGTTGTGTCGGGGTTATTGTTGTTGCCGCAAGCGGTTATAATTGTGGCGGTTAGGATTAGTAGGATTGCTAATTTTATGTACTTGGTCATAATATTTTCCCTTTCTTGTTGCGTATTTTTTGACTGTGTATCATAAATGCAGGATAGCACATTTTTTTGCAGATGTCAAAATCCTCATTCCGCCTATTCCCCCGCAAGCCATAAATCCGTCCGTTCCTGCACTTCCAGCCCAAACTCTTCCGCAGAAATCTCCCCCGTCATAAACAAGTCCATAATATCAGCACCAAAACCAACGCCAGCCCGCCTTTCCACTAAAGACATTGGACTATTAGCCAATTCAGTAAGCCTTTCCAAAGCGGCGGCGATGGCGGCTGTTTCGTCGGGGCTGTTTATGCCAAACCGTATGCCGTTTAGCGGCACAAAATTGGGATTGTGCAAAAAGAAACTCCATTCTTCAATAAATCTGTGAAAATGCGGCTCTAGTTCGTTTCGCAAAATGGGGATAGCCAGGTCTCTAGCACCAAACTGAAGAAAGCCGTCATTTAGAACAAAGTCGTCAGCGGCAACCGTCAAGGTGCGGTGCAACATACGTTGGGTAAAATCCCAGGCAACCGTGCCATCGCCAACCGCTGGAAAAATAACATTTGCCCATGTATGTAGCAAATCTGATGTAACTATCGAAATTGCACCATTACTATCCGTAACAGGCACAAAATTAAGAAACGGACTATCCGATATACCGAACAACGGTATTAAAGTCGTAAAATTTCTAAAATCGCCGCCAGCAGTACCTCTACGTGAAACAGATAAAAAAATATAATTTTCTGCCATGTGGTTCATCTCGGCTACCGTTTCAAAATTAGGGACTATATTGGCAGCATCAAAGGTTTCTATCTGCAATATTGGAATTGTATCTCGCAAGAGGTTTGCAAAATTTACAAATTCTGCTCCGCTAAAGGAAGATGTGGCGTTTTCAAAGTCAATAAAACTAGCTACTATACGGCTTGCCATAGCATTGGGCGAAAAAAACTCTCCCATATTAGCAATAAGCGGAAAACTGGCGTAAATTTCGGGATATTCTGTTTGCAAGATGTTTAGTATTTGCATAGCCTCCACCATGGAAAGGCTAGTTTTTTGCGAGAACTCGTTGAGGACGGTATCGGGCAAACTGGCGTTAATACCCATAAAATCAAAGGCAAAAGTAAACGGAAAATTATACAACCCGCCCCGATGTTCCATTGCGGAGAGTACATTTGTGAAAAAATCGTCCCGTGTAAGGTTTGGGTCTTGGTCGATTAGGTCGTAAACGTTCAGCAAAAAACCGTTATCGGCAAGCAAACGAAGGTCTATTGTTGCTACACTATTCAAAAATACAACATCAAAGCCATCGCCTGCCGCTAACATGGTTTGCAAAATTTCGTTGTATTCAAATAATGCGTTAGTGTCCTCGTGGTCGTAATCTGTAAGTGCTATGTTAAAATCTATTCCTTGAACTGCAAAGTATTCTTGCATATCTTCTTCTACTGCACGTATCATTGGGGTGTGTGTGCTGGTTGCTAGGATTGTTAAGGTAATGGGATCGCCGTTGGGCGGAGGTTGGTTGTCTAGGATAATTGGGTCGGGGGCGGGGAGGTTGTTGTCGGTGGTGTCGGGGTCATCGCCGTTGCCGCAAGCGGTTATAATGGCGGCGGTTATTATTAGCCAAATTATTATTTTTAGGTGGGTTTTTATCATGGGTTTTCCTTTCTAAAAAATGGGGCGGTATCGGCAATGACAAATATTTTGTAACCGCCCCTAAGCAGTATTTTATAAAAGCTAAGGTATCATTAACAAGCACCTGTAGCAGGGTTAATAACTACAAACGCAACGCTCCGCATATTTTGCATTGAAGAGCTACGACTACTTATGTTAGCATCAAATATGGTATCGTTAGTAGCGTTAGAATAAGGCGGACTACTGGCGGGGTTGCAGGCACAAGTACAACTACAACTACACGAGCAAGAACAATAAGATTCAATACTCTGCTCTAAGTGATGCCTGTTTTTGTTTAATTTTCTTGGCATAATTTCAACTCCTTTCTTGTTAGGTTTTGTACAATCCGTGTGTGGTGTGTTGTGCAAAGTGGGTTGTAATGTGGCTAGGCTGTGAGTTGGCTAGGTTGAAAACTGGTTGCCGTATATTTATTATCTTACCACTATTTCAGTTAATTGTATCATAACATTTCGCAGTCGTCAACAGGTTTGGAAAAAAAATTTTGCTAACCAAAAAACTAGACGGTGTTCACATTGTCCGCCAATTCGTCTGTTATCGCCTGAAAAGCCCCTGCAAAAGAATTATCGTTTAGAGCATTAAATAGGTGGTATTTATCAGATATTTCTTGGTTTTTCACGTTTTGTAGCACAAAATCGCTAGTTAGTGCCATACTGGTAAGTTTGGTAGTGCCCGAACTGCGGTCTACTTTCAAATTTGTGTTGGCTACATTGAAAAACGTAATAGGGCAACGCAGAGTATATTTGCCGTAATTGTACGTGTTCTCGTAAAAAGTTTCGTTGTAATCATTGTAATACATACAAAGTACCGATATATCGGCTTTCACGGCGGAGCAAGCCACAAGAGGTGATATGCCCAAGCCGTTGAGAATTTTGTCGTTATATTTCATTATCGGCTCTGGCAAGCCCAAAATTAGCACATCGGCGGACTCGTTTTCTACAATATCGCTGACATAGTGGTTGAACATAAGCGCCTTTTTAAGGGCATCTATCGGCTGATAGTAAAAACTCGGCAAGCCGAACAACCCAAATAATTCGCCGATTTTTTGCGAACACACTTGCAAAACTTTATAACCGCCCTCGGTAAATGCTTTGTTTAAGGCAAGTTCGCAAGCCAACTGGTCGGCACTGTTGCCCTGCGATAACACCGTTATTACGGGAATATCTATCTCAAAAAGGACTTCCGTTATTGGCGTGTTGGTTTCTGTGTCGTTTTTGTCAACCTTTATTTCCAGTTTTTTTGCTAGGCTGTGGGATAAAATAACCTCTTTGCCCAGTTTTTCGGCGGTGGCTATGGTTTCTTTGTACAAGTCCAAATTTACCATGCTCTCGTCATAGTCTAAATACAGCACATCGCAGGATTTTACGGCATCTTCGCTAAAGGTTGCAAAAAAGAGGTTGGCGGGTTCGCCGCCGTCAACCTTGCATATATCCACGCCGTGCAGATTAAGGTAGCTAGGGGCAAAAATATTGCCCAAGGCGTAGCCATTCAGTAATTTTTGATACCGTGCAATCGCACACATATCTTTATTTGCGGGGTACGCACAATTTTTTCCGAGATTTCCCGATTTTGAGATTTCCCAGTTTTCTGAAATTTCCCAGTTTTCTAAAATTTTCCAATTTTCCGAGATTTCCCAATTTTCTGAAATTTCCCAGTTTTCTAAATTTTCCGAGAATTTCAAAATTTCAGATTTCGCCAGTTTATCGCCGTCATTGCAAGCCGCCACGCAAAGGGTGCAATGCGAAAAACACCAGCATTTTTTGCACTCGTCTTCCGACAGCTTGCCCACATTCAGCATTGCCAAAATTTTATCCTCGTCAAAACCGTTGTAAATATCACCTATCTGCATGGCGGTGGATTCTTCGCTTACCCTCTCGCATGGAAACAAATTTCCGTCAACGTCAATAAAAGGCCGCATAACGCCAGGTAGGCACGGACCGCCAGGGTGCGATTTTTCAAAAATATTAACTTTTGCAAGGTTGCTGTAAAATTTTTCGGTATTAACAATGATTGTGGAAAATAAATTTGAGGTGTTCTCGAAGCTGATTTTGCCAAGTGCCGCCAAAAATGCCTTGATTTTATGGAAATTGTACGTGTTGTTGTAAAGGTCGTCATATTGTATGTCTTCTTTTGCGTTGTATATGCTTACGGTGGATTGCGTTACGGTTCGGTCTTTGAGAATATCATTTGCAGTAAAAAAATCGCTGACGCAAGCCAAATCGGAGTTTGGGGCTACTATCGTCATAAACGAAACTCTTTCAAAATAATCGGGGTGGTTTTGTTTGATGTTTTCTACATTTTTGATTATATCGTCAAACGAGCCACTACCATCGGCGTATATTCGGTTTATGTTGTGCAAATCTTTTGGGCCGTCAAAGCTGATTAGCAGGTTAAAATCGTTTTCTTTTAGAAAATTTACGGCGTTATCGTCAATAAAAGTGCCGTTTGTTGTTATGGTGTAGCGTGTGTTTTTTCCTGCATAGGCGGTTTTTACGTATTCTACGCATTTTTTTATGTTGTCCAGTTCCAAAAGCGGCTCGCCGCCGTAAAAGCCTATGTAAATTTCGGCACTGCCTTTTGAATGTTGCATGATAAAATCAACCGATTTTTTCATTACTTCCAGAGGCATAACTTTGTTGCTGTGCTTGCGTTGGCTGTTGTAGCCGCCGCCGTATGTGCAGTAACTGCAACGGAGATTGCAATTTTGGGTAACTTGCAAGTTTATTTGTTGTATGTAATTTTCCAAATTAAAGGCGATAAGCGGCGTGGTAGGGTGCATTATTTCTTGCAACTTGGTTTGCTGTAGGTAGCCTTGTTTGGTGTAGCGTTCCAGTAGTTGCCAATCTTCGGGGGTATCCGTGCCGTTTTCTATTTTTTCAAACGCTATAAACTCGTCGCTGTTAACCGATAGCAACGCATTTACTTCCCTGTCATAAACGTAGTTAGCGACGGGTGTTTTGAAAGTTTTGATGAATCTTGTTGGCATAATTTTACACCTCGTTTCCATATTTTAGTAATAGGTCTTCCAGTTGCGAAAAAGTACACATTTCCAAGGAGTTCACGAAATCGGCATTGATTGTGAAGTTGAAATCTTTTGATAGCTTTAGGAGAATGTAGGTCATGTTGGCGGCGGATATGTGGTGCTTTTCGCTGAAGATTATGTCGTCGGGTTGGTAATCTGCTAAGGGGGTTATGGTGTTTATTGTGGATAGTAGTTTTTGTTTTATTTGGGTCATTTTTTTAACTCCTTTAAGCATAATGGGGCGGGGTTTGGTGGCGTGAAAGTTTGCAACCGCCCCTTAAGTAATATTTTGTACTACAAGTTTCCAGTTTTTAGAAATATCGTTAATTGCATCGGTTATTATTTCTTGTTAGGAGTATCGTTAATTGCGTCAGTTATCCTTGTGCGGCGGCGGCACGGTTAGTGCCACTAGTAACAAAACCATTATCCGAAAGAACATCTACAACGGTATAGCCAGTAGCCCCAGGTCCCGAGGTGGGAACGAATGGGTTACAGTTACAATTATTAGCACAGCTACAGTTACACGAACAGGCACAATACGATTCCATGCTCTGCTCCATGCGGCTCTTGTTCTTGTTTAGTTTTTCCTTTTTCATAGATTGCAACAACTCCTTTCATAATTAGATTTTGGGCAACTTGTGTGGTGTGATGTGCAAAGTTAGGGTAAATTGTGGCTATGCTATAAATTATCTAGGTTAAAAACGAATTGCCATAAGTTTGTTGTTACTTTGTTACTGAAACAGTGGTATCATGCCGTTTGGCAGATGTCAATAGGTTTGAAAAATATTTTTTTGTCTTTCTAGCAGTCAAAAAAACTTGGGTTGTACAAAATATATAAAAATAAGAGTGGTTATTGATATTTATTGTGAAAAATTTACATCAAACAAACATTGTGTGTGGAAAATGTTTGTTTGAATTGCACAAAAAATTTTGTATATTATATCAAAAATTCTACATTTAACCCATTTGCAAATGTTCGTCAACCCCCCAACAACCACAAACTAGCCCTATTATGAACCTCCTGTGCCAAATCTTCGGCAGTAATAACCCCCAACATAAACGAATTAAAAAGGTCGCCGTCCCAAAAAAAATTGACGGAATTTCTGTCTATGATAGAAACGGGACTGTCGGCTAGTTCGGTAATTTTTGCCAATGCGGCGGCTCTGTTTGCGGCAATTTCGGCTTGTGTGCCAAAATGAAACTCCCTAACATCGTTTTCTACCGCTTGCATAACTCTATTAAAATGCGGTTCTAGTTCACTTCGCAAAATTGGGATAACAAATACAGAATTACCAAAAAAACCTCCGTTTAATGTGGAACTAGTGGAATTTATCATACGGTGCATTAACTGTTGCGTAAAATCCCAGGCTACAATGCCATCGCTCAACGCTGGAAAAATAACCCTAGCAAACGTGTGAGAGGTTGAGATTTCTGTATTTAACAAAAGTTTACCGTTATGGTCTGCAATGGGGATAAAATTTAGAAATTGTTCGTTTTGGCTGGGGAAAAATGGCGTTAAATTAGAAAAACTCATGTGTCTGCGGAAAATGCCTAACAAAATATTTTGTTCTGCCATTCGGTTCATATCTGCAACGGTTTCAAAGGCGAAAAAAAGATTGTCTTGATTTGAGTACATATATAGGTTCGCCATTGGAACTGTGTTTTGGATAGTTGTCAAAATGTTCACAAATTCGATAGTATTGAATAAAGATGTGGCATTGTCAAAATCGATAAAATCGCTTGCCACGCTAGTTAGTGCTACGGAATGAAAATATAGTGCCTGAATGTTGGAGTTATATTGAAAACTGGCGTAAATTTCGGGGTGTTCACTTTTTAGGGCGTTCAGCAAATTCATTATTTCCAATAGTGAAATGCTATTTTTTTGCATGAAATCATTAAGGAAAGAATTAGGCAATGTAGCGTTAATGCCAACAAAATCGAAACCAAAACTAAACGGGAAACTGTACAATCCGCCCCGATGTTCTAGTGCGGCGAAAACATTTGTGAAAAAATCGTCCCTCGTGAGGTTTGGGTCTTGGTCGATTAGGTCGTAAACATTTAGCAAAAAGCCATTCTCGGCAAACGAACGAATATTTTGCGGAATCCAATTCAAAAATACAATATCATAACCTTCGCCCGCCATTAGCATAATTTGTAAGGTTTCGTTGTGCCGCAATACCGCAAAATCATCTGTCAAATCATAATCAGTAAGTTCTATATTAAAATCTATTCTCTGTTCGGCAAATTGGGCTTGCATATTGCGACCTACCGAACGTATGAAATTTGTGTATTTATTTGGGGCGAGTATTGTTAGGGTAATGGGGTTGTTGGCGGGTGGGTTTTGGATAGTGTCGGTGTCGGAATTGTCGCCGCAAGCGGTTATAATGACTGTAGTTAGTATTAACAGGATTGCTAGTTTTAGTTGGGGGGTCATAATATTTTCCTTTCTAAAAAATTTGGGGCGGTGTTGGCAATGGCGAGTGTTTTATAACCGCCCCTTAAGCAACAATTTGCATTATTTAATAATTTTTTAGCGGTATCGTTATGGTCTTAAACTTGATATTGCGGCGGCGTTGGTACCCCTAGTAATAACAACATTGTTATTACCAATACTCGGTCCATTAGTATCAGTACCATTAGCACTAGCACCTTGAATGAACGGGTTGCAAGGGCAAGTACAATTACAGGTACAAGCACACGAACAACTGCAATAAGACTCCATACTTTGCACCAAGTGAGTCCTGTTTTTGTTTAATTTTGGGGTTTTCATAACTGCAACAACTCCTTTCGTATTAGATTTTAGGCAACTTGTGTGTGGTGTGATGTGCAAAGCAGGGTAAATTGTGACTATGCTATAAATTATCTAGGTTAAAAACGGATTGCCACAAGTTTGTTGTTACTTTGTTACTAAAATAATGGTATCGTGAATAATGGTATCATGCTGTTTGTCAGATGTCAATAGGTTTGAAAAAATTTTTTTTCAACAGTCGCCATTACCAACGTTCAAATTCAACTTCCCCCGCAATCCACAAAGCAACCATCTCTTGAAACTCTCGTCCCAACTCTTCAGCGGAAATCTC
>JGI24700J35501_10930324_pt1 | contig 13050 bp, 12 predicted proteins | sample TergutTh196P1_FD_35501 | JGI IMG/M metagenome (IMG submission 35501) | reverse complement strand
AACGACAGGTTACATAGCTGATTTAAGCTGAAAGAGCGGAGCGCGCGCGATTGAAAAGTTAGATCGACTAAGGTCGACGCTGGCGATTTTAAGCATAGCCTCTGGGTATTTAAATAGCTGGCAGCGAATGTGTTAAGCTGTGTTACTGGAAACTGTGTGGCTTCCATTTTTGTGAGTATCATTGCGAGTGTACAAGAAGCAGCTTATAGTGTCATGTGTTATGCTGAAAACAAATTTTTTGTGACAGAGCAGAGCTATATGTGTAATGGATTTGGGAAATATCCCCCTGACCACAAAATAATATTCTTGTTGGAAAGTTGTTTTGGTTTGGTTGCTGCTGTCAGACATTTGTTGCCAAAGGTGCAAATTGAAGCTTATGTGGTAATTATTGACAGGTGGTACTGGAATCACACCAATGCTTCAGCTAATTCGTCACATAACTCGAGACCCAGATGACAACACTGAAATGTCTTTGCTGTTTGCTAATCAGTCTGAAAATGACATTTTGCTGAAAGATGAATTGGAAGAAGTGGCAAACACACACCCTGAACAGTTCAAACTTTGGTACACAGTGGACAGACCACAAGAAGGTAAAGTTTTTGTTAGGAACTTAACTTGTTCTAAGTATTTTAATTTTTCTCTCTGTTTCTCTGTTGATTTTGTATGTAGGCACCTGTTCCCTTCTTTCTGTCACCACATGAACACACTGGTGTCCTACCATAGTGGAGTCCATATTCTGAAGTACCTTTACAACAAGGTGGTTAAATTAACAAACTTGTTTGACATTCAGAGGACTGTGCATCATGATATATTCTTATAATAAGAGCCAACGAGATGCACTATTTCTCAAATTTATTTGATAGAGTACTGTACAGAGGATCTGTCCAAAACATGTAGAGTACTTTATCAAATAAATTTGAGAAATAGTGCATCTTGTTGGCTTTTATTATAAGCAATTAACAAGCATTAAATCAATAACCAGGATTTGGGTACAAAAACTTGCCTGCATTGTACTGATTTTGTAAAGTACTTCATTTTTTGTTCATATTGAGGAAACCTGCTGTAAGCAGGGATATGACCAGAGTGACTCAAGCAATAATGCTTTTGACTAATATTTCAGGTGTCATACTTTCCATATTGTTCCTTAGACAAGTGTCTGGATTCTATCTCAAATAGACCACAGGCATTTACATCTACATTTTTTCAAATTCATTATCACGATCATCATTTAACACCTATATGGTCAGAAATAGAACACCATTACAAAATATAAATAGATATAATAAAGATGTTAGACAAGAAAGTGGATTTAACCATTTGTAGGAAGAGCTTAATAATCTCTTGCAGCATTTCCAGTACTAGAGATTTTAAAAACCTAGCTGTTGTGAAGTTGAAGTTATTGAAAGTTAATTTGAAGTCTCATCATTTGCTGTATAAATTAATTTTATATTTTTTAAAGTGTGAATACACTTTAATGACAACATTAGGTTCTTTAAGTGCCAACACAAAAATGATCCTCCCAGGCAAACATACATACACTGGCTTTAGTGAATGTGGGATTCATAGGTACACTGTATCGACTACAGGCATAATGTAGTACTGGAGGATAAACTAAAATTATTGTAGTGATTTCAGAGGGATTTAGAACAAAACGGCCAGGATGTGTTTTCGTACTCTCTGGCATTTTCCTTAATGGTTTGGAATAACTGCGAACTGTATCTCAAGACATCCCCTCCTAATCATGACTTCTGTGTGTGTGTACAGTTTAGTTTGCTGCAGAAAATAGTTTATTTAATTTCTTCGTACCTCGCCCAATTCTTCCATTCTCTTATCACTTTTATGCCATTATCTCCTTTCTTCACTTTTGCATTATTTACTTTCTGTCATTTTTAGGTGCATTTGTAAAATTGCGAAAAGTGACTATTAGCTTCATCGTGTTCATGTGTGCATCCATCCGTCTGTCCACATGGAACAACTCGGCTCCCACTGGACAGATTTTCATGAAATTTTATAATTGACTGTTTTTTGAAAATCAGTCAAGAAAATTCAAGTTTCTTCAAAATCTTACAAGAATAATGAATACTTTACATGACGCTGAATATACACATATGATTATATCTTGCTTACTTCTTATTAGAATGAGAGATTTTTCAGACAAAAGTCGTAGAGAGAATCATAACACACAGTTTATGTTCAATAATTTTTTTATTCGTGCTCTTTATGAGATAATGTGGAAAAATATTGTGGAGCCGGATAGACCACAGACAACAGTGTGGTGCATGTGCATTGCATGCTGGATACCTAAGGCTACAAACACACACTCGAAATATATAATATTTATTGCTTTTCCACTGCATGAATGCCCCTCAATGTTACGTTATATGTGTGTTGCCTGTCTTGTTACTTGTACTATTTTCATTCCCCTACCCCTTTTTTTTGTCTTTCTCTCTCTCCATTACATTAAAACACTGAAAATGTTGTTGTGTGCAGGATGGACATACAGTGTTGGTTTCATCTCTGCTGAGATGATCAAGGACCATTTATTCCCTCCCAGCCCAGAGACACTTGTGCTGATGTGTGGACCACCACCTATGATCAACTTTGCCTGTGTACCAAACTTGGACAAGCTGGACTATGATTCCAAACTTCGATTTGCATATTAATTTTGTAATCAGGTGTAACGGTAAGGTGGTAATGTGGCTGTGTTTTGTTAATGGAGTTGGTTAAAATGTCTGGTATCCAAGGTGTAAAAACAGTTCAGGCAATTGCGATGCTAATTACAGGTGGTAGAATGGGTTTTTACAGTCTATGAATCATTTTGGGTATGTTACAGTTGTGGTTGTTGTAATTGTAATTTCAGTCATTAAGAGCAGCAGGTATGTCACTTGATAAGTAACTAATACAGTACTGAAAAATGTGGCAGCAAACAAGTGATCTGGCCTTTTACCATACTTAAAGGATCTGAAGTTCAGTAGGTAGTTAAGTATATACAACACCACAGAGCAAGAGCAGATTTTGTTGAGTTGACTATTAGAGTAGAATGTTCTGATTGTGATATTTTTGACACACTTTTAGCTCAACTCTGGATGAAAACTGTCCTTTACTTTCCAATGGTCTAAATTTAAAACCAATAGCTACTCTTTGTCAGCTTTTGTTTGTTTGGCTGTGGATAATGCAAGTTAAAGTATGGTACTGACTTTATTGGGCTTTCAAGAAAGTATGGAATTTGGAACACAGGAATTAGTACTAAGGAGTGAAATTGTTATTTCTGCCAAGGACTGGGTTGACGGTAGAAACATGTACTTGACCTCTGATCTTGTAAATGTCAATTGTGGATATTCAATACACATAGGTATATTGTTGACAGTGAAGTGCAGTACATGAATTGCCTGAAGTTTCATGTAATAGTGTATGGACAAAGACTAATGTGACAAGGGACACAAGTTTGTTCTTTGAGCACAGGTTTGTTTGAGTATAGGTACATACCAGTATTGTCAGTCACCATCCTACACAGTCATGAATGTACATATGTAAATGGTAAGGTGGGGGTCTTTTCATTTGCAGAGGAAGTCTTTCAAGTAATGTGGATTGCAAGACATTTTATTTTACTGCTTGGGTAATTAATGAATTGCTGAAGCAGGAAATGATTTTCTGAATTCAAATTTATGAGATGTTACAACTTTAAAAGTTTGCTATAATCATCCAGTATGTAATGTGTATATTTAAAGGCAGCACTTTCAATTTTCTTTTTGTATCCAACAGTACCATCAAAAATTAAATCAGTAGCCTGTATTTTTGTTGCACTAATTTGTAAGAGTTTAGTTGTAACTGCATACGTTTCTGGAATATGCAGTTGCCTCACGTGGTCCATCTATGTAAAATGCAGCTTCTTGCTGGGTGCTGTATGGTACTGGTGTTAATGGTGTTAAAAATGAAAAATGCATTAAATGGTACTTGTACCATGTTTCTTGTTTACTTCTTGAATAGTGTATGTCATATTTGTTTAATCTGCATAATGAACAGAGTCAAGATGTTTAGTGCTTCCTTGAGTAGTAATTTTTTTTTTAGTGAGAACTTTCTCTCTATTTCTGATTAAAATTCTTGAATGGGTTATGTAAACTTTGTTTTTGTAGAGGAAATTCCTTAATTTGTGTTTGAAACCGAGAGGTTTCTAAAGTAAGTAGACATTTCCTTTGGATAGAGTTTCTTACCACACACACTGTGACATGAGTTGTCTGCAGATAGAGGACTCTTACAAACAGCAGTATACAGTAGAGTCTCAAAGTTGTGAACCTCATTGTTCAGGATGTTGACACTTTGTGAGTGGCTGCAGTGACATCACATGACTTTTTTTGAGTGTACTACTACATAGACAGCTTTTGGCTCAGCCCACTCAAGCTATGTCTTTTATTCAGTGAGGCTGATTGCATTCATAATTCCAGTGTAAAAGTACTGTTTTGTATTATTGTGCTGAATTTGACTGTCGTTTGAGTGTCAAATCCAGGCAGAAGTCCCATAGCACCTCTGGTAGTACTATTCTGCTGGTCTTCAGTTGCCCATCAGGTAAAATACCTGGTTGTAGGTGTGGTCTTTGAGTAATAGAGGTGCTTGAAGAGGAGACAATGAAAAATTGTTTCTCCAAAATAAAAAAAAAGTTTAAATCCAGTGAAAAAAACAGTGTGATAAATGTGGTTCCTATAAGAAAAACGTGGGCTGGGATAGCTCAGTCGGTATAGTGACTCACTAGAGGCTAGACGGTACGGGGATCGAATCCCAATGGGGACAAGATTTTCTGCACCTGTCCAGAGTGGCCCTGGGGCACACCTAGCCTCCTATACAATGGGTACTGGGTCTTTCCCAGGGGTAAAGTGGCCGGGGTGTGGCGTTAATCCCCCACCCCCATCTAGCGCCGAGGTTAAGGAAAGAGTAGAGCTATACCTCTACTCCCCCTTTTGGCCTACGTGGCCTGTTCTAGGATGAACTTTACCTGTAAGAAAAATGTATAAAAGTGTTATATCTTTTGGTAATTAAAAATGTGTAAATTTTGCAGTTTATAGAGCAAGTTGAAGAATGTGCATGCACCACTGGAATTGTAAAACTATTAAAGGCTTGTGAAAATATTTTCTTACAAATGAAAAAAAAAATCCGGTGACCTAGATTCATGAGAAAGAAAAGTGTGGAAACCCTGTCAGTCATGCTTTCATTATAGAAGAGGCTGAAAAAACTGGGAAGTTTAATAGGAAGAAATGTAGAATGTAAATCCAAATTCATTTCTAGTGGTTGATGGTTTGTTTTCTAAACAGAACAAGTATGCAGCATTTACTGATGCATGATGAAGCAGCTTCAACAGGTGTAGAAAGTGTAAGCATGTATGAAGTTGAACTTAGTGACTTAGCAAATATAAACAAAAGTAGGCATTTAATTTTGATAAGACTTGGTTGTTTTGGAAATGGGTGTCCAACACAATGTATGTTCACCAATCTGAAGAAAAATTACCAGGCCACTAGGCTTCAAAACACAGGCTGACTGTAATAGTTGGATCAAATGTAACTGGTGATTTTGAAGTGGAACCTCTAGTAGTGTATCACAAGAGATTTAAAGAATGTCATCACAGCTTATTTACCATTTATATGGCAAACAAACTGCAAAACTTGGGTAATTTAAAATATTGATTATTGGTTTACACATTTCTTCCAGTGTGCAGTAGAGCATTATTTACAGGAACAAAATTTTGATAAGAAAGTGTTGTTACTATTTAGCAATGCACTTGTACATTCTCCACTGTTAGATTCATCCAGCAAAGTTCCTTCTACACACCACATCCAGCCTTCAACCCATGAATCCAGAAGGCATTGCCAGTTGTGAAAGGTACTATCGTAACATTATGTTATAACAAGAAAGACATTGTGTGTACAGTGTTACATTGTGTCGCATTCATGTAACCATCTTTGCCATGGAAATGTAGCAACATGCTCCCTTTTTATTGTTGTCAACATAGATGTAACCTTCAGCAATATAAAAATGTTCAGTGTTGCCATGGAAATGTAACACTGGGTTACTTTTGCACCATTGTGGAGCCACAAATTATTTCATACTGCTGTTAACAATCAGTATAAAATATGAGTGTATGTGTCTGTACCATATTTTTCCTCAGTATCTCATAAATGGCATGATTTTTGGAAAAAAAAAATTGACTGTGCAATATGTGTTTTGATTGTCTTTACAACTTTTGTATGAAACATTTCATATTCCAAGAATAATTCAGTAAAATATTATAAATTTACATGGGCTTTCATGTAAGATCCCCATTATTCATGTCAGATTTAACATAAAACTTGAATTTCCTCAGCAGGTTTTAAAAAATTCCTCAAAATTTCAAATTTCATGAAAATTCGTCCAGTGGGAGCCAAGCTGTTCCATGTGGACAGGCATACATGACACAACCAGTAGTTATCTTTTACAATTTTTTTAACATGCCCACTAATGGTTGCATGTCACAGTGTTGGAGATGTTCCAACTGTTGCTTAGTTTTGGCAAAAATTTTGGGGTTCTGCTTTGAAGAGTTTGTGGTCATAGTGTGTGATTCCTTTTTGTGAAGGTTTTAAGCCTCAACCTGGACAAATAAACAGAGAAACAGTGGAAATTGGTAATAAGTTGTGCCTCTGTATTGGAGAATTTGTTGTTGAAGACTGTTCAAATTATACAATTAATGTATGACTTAAAGATGACATTCTTGACATAGATGAACGTAAAGTATCTGATGACTCTGAACTCAAAGAGTCAGTGGATGAACCACTGGGGGACTTAACAGCAGCAGATTTGAAATAACTTTTTACTCGTATTGATTCCATCAACACAATCATAGGAAATGATACTCTACAAGGCAGAACCTTTGAATGTTACAGTGCTGTTCAATGAATCTCCCATACAGGACTATTGAAAGAGACTGAAGCCAAAATGAAAAAGCATTCAACATGTTCTTAAACAGCAGAAAACTTCTTCTCCTGTTGTTTCAACAAGAATACTTTCTCTGATTCCTTTATCTTTAACCAAATTACCTTCAAATACTTGGTGAGGATGGCTAGCACCTCATCTTTATGGAATGAGACTTGATAATCATTTGATGTATTTCATAAAGAGTCAACTTCTGTAATTTTTTTTATGATTTTTTAATTTTTTTATATTATTATTACTGGTATTTTAGAAGTTATTAGAACCAGACAGACATTTTGCATTGACAATGGACTCTGATGTCTATGACAGTTTTATTTGTTGCCAGTTAATTACAGATATTGAGACACTACTGTCATTCACCAGCAGGCCTAGGATTCTGTGATGGGTAAGGGTCCTTTGGGCTTTTTATTTTTGATTAAATTCTTGAGTATCCTCTCTGTTGTTATGTTCTGTAATATATTGTAAATGTATTTTTTTCAGTTGAACTTAGTGTTTGTCCTTCAATATCTAGATTATAAATAGTCATATTTATGACATATATTATAAATATGACTATCATATAGCAAAGTACTATAAGAACTTAAAGAGACTAGTATATCACAATGAAAATATACAATTTCATGGCAGGATATTCAGCAATACTGAAAAATCCAGCTTGTAGATTGTATTTTGTCACCTCTGACCTAAATTGTACACATACAATTTACAAAATTGACTTGTCTACTTATAATATACACATAATATTAGGTGATTATAAAATTGAATGAGCGTGTTATAAATAATGGCACAGAATTATGTAATTGTACTTTGTCAGTACATAGGAAAATGTAAAGTACAGGTATTACTTACCTACTTTGGTAAGTGCCATAGTGTTTCTTTCTCAGGTATGCTGTAAAATAAGGCACAGCATGGTGGTATCCAAGTTATGTTCCTTACTGCTGGCAGGAGTCCAGGTGGGATTTAATGTTACATTTGTAAGAGTACCTATCCATAGCAAATGCAACATTAACTGTCTTATCCCTTCGATATAAGGGGTAGGTGTGATAGGGATTGTGATTAATGTGGTTTGTTATGAAAATAAAAGACAACACTACTAGATGAAAGCATTTAGAGAGTGAATAGTTTTGTAATCAATAGTTTATTTTTTACTAACAAATATTGTTTGGTAATAGCTGTAGTGCGTACTGTGGACATTAAATGCTGCTTGACCCCAAGTATTTATGTTGTGACTTTGTATTACCTGTTGGTAAACTTCCCCAATATGCAGTATGTAGGATTAACCTTATATCTGTATGGTATATACATCAAAATTACTCATAAAGGTAAAGTCCCTGTGCTTAACTAAGCACTTCTTTGTGAAGGCATATGACTCCATGTGCAAGAAAAGTGACACAAATCAGAAAGTAATATATCATATTAAGTGATGATAAAAATTCAATGTCTGTAAAACAGCAGGTTCAGATAAATATCAGTATAGATTCATACTATCATAGCCTTGGAAAAGGTTGCATTGTGGTATTATTAAAATGCATCCTGCAAAGTAAAGGAGCAAAATTTGAAAATACGTAGAGTAATGCCACTTTTCATGCATAATGTGTGAACGGTTCTCATAATTGTGACACACGACAAAATTAAATATGACAGGACATTACAAAATTGCACTACTTGGTGCATTGACACAATGTCATGGACTGTTGTTATTAGTTAATCACACTGTAGATGTAAAATTTGAAGAGGGAAAAGTCTTGGTTTCATTTACTGATTTCAGTTAGTATTATAAGAATTTGATCTTCAGAGTTTGATGTTCATGGCTTGGAACATGGTTCTAAGTGCATCATGAACATACGTATCCCTATTCTTGTTTGGCTAATCAACATATGGCCAGTGTTGACTACTGTACAAGCATAAAACTTCTAATCTTTCAGTGGGTGCTGAGTTGTTGTCATGATGAATCTTAATTAAGAATGTTTTATAAACAGTTCACTGAAATTTTTCAGCCTAATTATTACTTCTTTATCACTTGTCCATATTTGATATCGCTGCAAAGTATTCATGCTGATTGCTTATTGGAACTGTGTTTTTCAATGAGCACTTCCACAGTCTGCACATATTTAACGGAATTGAAATGAGTTTCCATGCTTCTCAAATTTTAACATCATCCAACCTATACCCAGCCAGACATATTATTGCTGTTAGTAATTCAGCTGTTATGTCACATGTCAGGACCTCTTATGCTTACTGTTTGCTCACCTTAGAACACTTGCCCCTGGACATTCTCCATGGATATAAGTCAGTATGCAGCCCTTCATACCTGGCACCTAAGCTTGTGGGATTTTCCCCCTCTGTGTCTACTGCACAACTGTAAAACCCTTTAGCCTTGAAAATGGTGAGACATGGGTTATGTATAGTAGAACAATATTCTACCCCTCACAAGACATGCAATAACCCCTGCTTATAAATTACTAAATCTTGAAAAAAGACATCCTAACAGTATGGATAAATTGGAAAAAAATACTAATAAAAGAAGATAAGAAGAGGTCAGGACTTCCCTGCCTGGCTGGGCAGCACCCTGGTGCACCTTGACCTGACCATACCATTGACAATTCAAAAGGAATTATTCTCATTAGTAATGTTCCTATAAATTTTCGATAAAATGTAATCTTGTTTCAGCGTGTGACCAATTACAGGTTCTAAACTGTCAAGGGTGAAGCTACTGAACTTAGGTTTTGCCTACAATGGTATTTTCTTTAACTCACAGCATTCTCTTCAAATAAATCAATGCAGTTACTATGAAAGGAATGTAAATACACAATAAAGAGAGGAAAACACTTTATCTTGGAAAATATATATTATATAAAGCTGAATATTCAAAGTTACATTAATATAAAACAAAATACAACCAAACTCTGGTAAGTTTTCAGTATAAGTATTGTGTCTTGAGTGAATGTGCTATGTACAAGTCTACCTTGTATGAAATATTACCAACAGGGACGGATGGAAAATATCTGGTACGATGAAATACAGGACGTCCTTGTTTAACGTTGGGGTTACATTCTTTAAAATCATAAGAGGTGGGGGGGCTAGAAATTAGCATTTTTTCGTATCAGAATTAATTAAAACACCCAAGAGTCTGGCAGTTGATAATCCCACCAGCTGCCTGTGGAAATAACGTTAATCTGAATTTGAGCAACATTAAATAAGGACTGTCTGTGATACCAATACATATTATATGTGTATACATTTCTTACAAAACTGAAATACTGCCTGTGTTGCATTATATACAGATATTACTGCAACTAGTTAAACAATGAGACTAGGTTATTCTAAATCCTCAAATACAACACGCAACTCTTCAGTATGAGATTCAACATCATGTAATTTCATTAATGATCTATAAAATTATAAACTTTTACAACCCTTCCTCTTAAAAGACAAATACAAATCATGATTAACAAATTTTGTGCACTACTATATATACTATATGGACGGACATAGCTGCTTACACCCCTTTGCAGTAAAGAAATAACATCATAGGTTAGGGATCTATCTCTTAATTAATTTTTCTACATTGGCTTCTAAAGCCTTTAAATTTAAAATTGAACATTGAATTCATTATAATTTCTGTTTCAGCTGAAGACTTCATACACGAATGGGTTGGAACTATCTCAAATACACGTGCTCCCGTGAATTACTTGCTTCATATGCAGGAACACTGTAAATACTGCATGCAATTTTCATATTTTTGGAACCCTGTTCTTGTCTTAAGGGAGAAGCCTGTACTAATGGGATCCTCTGACTTAGAACTTGAGGTAACACATTACTCAGGTTCAAACCCTTAACTCTGCTAGTATGTTGGGTGAAATGACAACAGTGAGGTGTGGTATCATCGATCTTGATCACCTTTCATGTTTGTTGCACATTGTTATCAACAGTGACAGAGCAGAACACAGTTAAGCATCAAAACATAGGACCTGAATTCACAATTCAACATTCAGTTTTCATTCACAAAACACCCACAGTCTAAAAATTGGCATTACAAAACCTGACAAACTATGAATTCACCTCTTATTGCATTTTATATGCATACTGTGTGTATAATCATAGGTACTCAAAATGAGATAAGGACTACTGAGTTATATAAACTGACAGTAATATTACCTGTTAAGGCACAATGTACAAAGGGAGTGTGTTATATGAAGCAGGTGGCTTTGTAAAAGAGAAGGAAAAAGTTCATCCTGAGTAAAACATTCATTATACTCACTCTGCACAAGAAGAAGTTTCTTTGATCAACATTTGTATTGATTCAAAATGTTATTTTGAACTTTATCTACTGTCACATTTTATCAAAATCATTACATTCTGGCAGTTAGTTCTACTCAAAACATGCTGGTTTTAATAAACAGTGAGGACTGACAAAGTCCAAAATAACATTCTTAACTTCTTACATCACTGTCAAGAACTTTAAAATCAACACATTTATACTGTTCCACAACAGTGTTTTTTAGCACTTCTGGAATGCATTGAAATGTGAACATCTCACAGATGTCTCAAAATATAGATAATTCCAAAAAGTGAAAATGATATAGCATAAGATGATGCCCCATTACATCTGTTGTCAAAGTAGCAAAAACACCAAGTCGTTTGATCGTAGTATTCCCTGAAAGAAAGAAAAGCCAAATTACTCTTTTAATAAATATGTGGTTTGTTCAAAAAGTATCTGGACTGGAACTGTAGTGGTTCACTGGGTGGGATGTGTTTGTAACCAGTCTTGACATGTTCGTACATGTCTTAGCAACTCATGACACAAGTTGCAAGTGGCTGCGTTTGCTCAGTTGGCTGCAGTAGGTCGCGGAAGTAACACGTGTGTTTATGTCATAGCGATTTTTACGATGTGTGGAAGTACCGAACAACGCATTTGCATCAGGTTTTGTTTTAAAATCGGAAAAACTGCGATGGAAATGTATCAATTATTGCAGCAAGCATATGGGTACGACCCGGAGACAAAACAGCAATCGTCACAGTGGAAGGGTCCCTCGTCTCTGCGACCAAAGAAGGGGCACCAGGTGTGAAGCAAAACAAAGGTCATGTTACTGGCGTTTTTTGATTCTGAGGGTATCATACACCATGAGTACGCTCCCAATGGGCAAACAATTAACAAGGAATTCTACCTGGAGGTCTTGCGACATTTGCGTGAATAAGTTCGCCGAAAACGACCGGAAAAATGGCAGGATGGCGACTGGATCCTGCACCACAACAATGTGCCTCACATCTTGTGCAGCAGTTTTTGGCCAAACATGGCACCGCTCAGTTGCAGCAGCTACCATACTCACCAGATCTTGCACCGTGTGACTTTTTCCTATTCCCAAGGCTTAAGAAAGTTCTGAAAGGACACCAATTTGAGGCAACGGAGGACATCAAACAAAATTTGACAAAGACACTATTAGACATCCCGAAAGAGGAGTTCGCAAAATGTTTCCAACAGTGGCAGAAACATTGGGCGAAGTGTGTAGCTGCGGAGGGGAACCGTGTTGAAGACAATTAGGGTTAAAACCCCGTAAGCTTTATCTACTTCATGTACTGTGGTCAGTCCGGATACTTTTTGAACCAACCACATATTCTGGTTACATCTTATACAGCAAACACACACTATTTGTGTGGCTTACATTCTTTAAAAAAAGACCCGAATGGTGAAACCACGATGCATGAAGTTAAGACCTTATGGAAAGAATGGTGTTACAGGAACTGAAGGTACATTAACTATGATAATATGTATGTTAATGATTGAGCTGTTAAACACAAAAATATCTGTGTTGGTGTTTACTGGAATTACATCAGCGTTCCTGGTCAAAAGTTGTCACAGTGATTGGAAAACACACATAGTGCATTGCACAGGGACAGAGAGAGTACTTAATGAAGAAACAGGTGATCTTCAAATGCTGTGATTTCTCCACATCTTTATATACCTTCTTGTATGGTGACAGGGCAGGCTTCACCTCATGCTTAACCTTTTAGCACCGGAATTTGGTATTTAAATTTTAGCACACCCCGTATGTAAAATGTGAATAATACAGGAACCAAAAAAGGTAGCATTATGAA
>JGI24700J35501_10930325_pt1 | contig 13053 bp, 10 predicted proteins | sample TergutTh196P1_FD_35501 | JGI IMG/M metagenome (IMG submission 35501) | reverse complement strand
AAGCCATAACGGGCGGATAATATCCGCCCCTACGTTAATGTTATTGCCAAATTGTGATTTATTACCAAATTATGATTTAGTTGAATAGCCGCGTAATTTTATGCTATAATTATATTGAAACACAACTAAAAAGGGGGAATATTTATGCAAAAAATAAACATTGGTTTGTTGGGCTACAAATTTATGGGCAAGGCGCATTCTAATGCGTACAGCAAATTGGGAATGTTTTTTGATTTGGATGCAGAATTGGTAAAAAAAGCGGTATTTGGCAGGGACGAAAATTGGGTATCTGCCGCCGCAAAAAAATTTGGCTGGGAATCGTATGAAACGAACTGGGAAAAATTTGTCAGCCGTTCCGATTTGGACATAATCGACATAACCGCACCGAGCAATTTTCACAAAGAAGCCGCCATTGCAGCCGCCGAAAACGGCAAACACGTATTTTGCGAAAAGCCGCTTGCTCTCAATACAAAAGATGCAAAAGAAATTTTAGAGGTTGCCAAAAAGCACAATATAAAACATCAAGTTGGCTTTAATTACCGATTTGCGCCCGCAATACGGTTGGCAAAAAAAATTATCGATGACGGCAAAATAGGTCAAATTTACCATTTTAGAGGAAACTATTTGCAAGATTTTATTATCGATCCCAATTTTCCGCTAGTTTGGCGATTAGATAAAGCCGTTGCGGGTTCTGGCTCGCACGGCGATTTGGGAGCTCATGTAATCGATTTGGCGCGTTATTTGGTCGGCGATTTTTCCAAAGTAATGGGAATGCAAAAAACCTTTATAAAAGAGCGTCCTATCGTGGAAAAAATGACAGGATTAAGCGGTAGCGCCTCTGAAAATGCAAGTTATGGCAAAGTAACGGTTGACGATGCAACTATTTTTATGTCCGAGTTTGAAAACGGTGCGCTTGGCGTTTTTGAAGCAACACGTTTTTCCGCAGGACATAAAAATGATTTATCCTTTGAAATAAACGGCAGCAAGGGCAGTTTGCGGTTCGATTTGCTACGCATAAACGAACTAGAATATTTTTCTCGTGATGATGACCCCGAATTGCAGGGCTTTAGAAACATTCAAGTAACGCAAGATATGCACCCATACGCCGCAAATTGGTGGCCAGCAGGTCATGTTATTGGCTACGAACATACTTTTGTACACGAGTTTTACGAATTTTTTAACACAATTATTCACGATAAACCCACTAGCCCAGATTTTTACGATGGCATGAAATGTTGCCAAGTGTTAGAGGCTGTCGAAAAATCGGTTGAAAATGGCGGATTTGTTGCGGTTAGTGAAATTTAAGGGCGGATATATTTGACCAACTTCAAAACCTTGGGGCGCCCGCCTGCCGGCGGGCAGGCTGCAGGCTACCCCAAACCCCGCAAGGACGCGCGCGCCCTTGACCCGCATTATTTGTTAATTTGAATTGCTATATATCTTTCGTTATTTAATATAGATACATTTCCCAAAAAATAAAGCCCACCAAATTTCGGTGGGCAAATTGTATTGCTACAACAACTTTAATCTACTGAACCTCGTAAGCCTTTAGTTGGGGCAAAATTCTGTCCGCAACTTCGTTATCGTGAATTTGTAGCGTTAAGGTCTTACTTAAATCTAAACTAAAAATTCCCATAATGGATTTAGCATCCACTACATATCTACCAGAAGACAAGTCAAAGTCCCCATCACAAATAGAAACTACGTTTACAAAACCTTTTACTTTGTCTATGGTATCTAAATACACTTTTATTGATTTCAAAACAAGCACTCTCCTTTCGTACAACTAAAATTCGATTTGAATATAGTATATAGTTAAAATTGGATTGTGTCAAGGTTTTGTAAAAAATTATTTCACATATTTTTGTCAACCAAAAGTTGAGTTTGTTGTGAATATCAATAGATTGTAGCCTATTTTTGTTGTGATTTTTGGATATTGTTATATTAAGGCGTAAAAAAATCGGGTTTATAGTAAAACAAATTGACAAAAATGTCGGGCGGATAATACCTGCCCGTTTTTTATTGCAATATTTCTACAACACAGGATAATCTAAACAAGCCGTGTCAACAAATCATTGGGAATCTCCACCAATTTGTCGTCCGCCAATTTTATATAATTTCCGCCAGCTTCTCGTATTCGACTCTCTTTTGCAAATTCGGTTGTATTGTCGGCGGCTTGGGATTTTGCCATAACGCTGTCAACTATATTCCCCTCGGAATCAGCCACTACGTAATCAATTTGTTTTGCCTCGTACGTAACTGGATCTCGTACAATATTGCCGTTTTCATTCAGCAAATACGCATTTTGCTGGGTTTGATAACCTTCCGTTTCGGGATATTCCTCTTTTAAGTTGTTTTCTACTTCGGCTTTATGCACGGAATCAGTTTCGGTTTCGTCAACTTCGTTTGAGGTTTCGTTTGTTTCATTGGATTCGCCTGTTTCGTCTGTTTCCTCATTTTCGCCAAGTTCGCCTGTTTCGTCTATTATGCCAATGTCGCCTGTTTCAAGCATTTCTTCGTTATCGCCAATCATTTCCGTTACTTTGTCAATCAGTGATTTTATCCATTCTTTGTCTTCTTCGGATAAATTATCCCAAGTTTCAAGCACTTCTTTTGCTTTTTCTAGCAAAACTTCGAAAATAGTTTTGTCATCGTCGAAAATTTCCCATTTGATGTCTTCCCAATTTTCCGCCATATCTTCTATCGTTTCCAAAAAATTTTTCCCATATTCAGGAAACTCTTCGATTACAATTTCGTCTAACATTTTGCGTAACGTATCAAAATCTTGGTTGGCAGCAAATTTTTCAAAAGTCGTCATTATTTTTGGAACAACTTCTTTTAACATAGTTGGAGCTAATTTTACCAAGGCTTGCAAACCCGTGTATATTGCCGCTATCGGTAGTGCCATTATTGCATTCCCCTTTCGGTTTTCCATTTTTCGTAAGTTTCTTTACGTTCTTTTTCGTTCTTTTTTTGCAGGCTAAAATCCAGCATAAGACAATTTGCCAATTCGGCGATTGTTTTTTCGGAAAAGCCTGGCAATTTCCGATTTATTTGTTCGGTTAATTTTTCGGCAATTTCGGATATATTTTTGTTGGCGTTTATTGCAATTTCGTGGGTTGCTTTCCGCAATTCTGCCGATTCGGTTAAATATTGTGCCAACTTTGGAAAATTGTCGGCTTCCCAAATGGAAATATGGGGTTTACCATTTTTAACAGATTCGTCATGTTCGTCCAAACAGCCACGAATAATGGTTTTTTGCCGAACCGTCAAGCTCATTTTGCGTAGCGATTTTCTTATTTCGGATGTGTCAAAATGCAAGGTTTCGCCAACTCTTTTTTGTATCATCATGTGAATTATCTGCCGTTGAATTTTTCGTTCGTCAAAAACTTGCTCTGGGCAGATGTAGTCTTTTTCATCCAAATTTGGATCAAAATCCATTTTTACCAAAACAGGCTCAACCCAATCATTTTGATAAACCGCCGCAACGCCAGTTTCTAGCTTTGCAAGTTCGCTTATTTGCTCGTCTTTGAGATTTGCGGCGTAACCGACTAATTCTCGGTCGCTTTTTTCGGGCAAACGCAACACTATTTTTGTGTTTGTGTTGCGAATCGCCGACATATCCAGTAATCCAGGCGATTGATCGGCTATTATAAAGCCTTCGCCGTAAGTTCGCATTTCTGCAATCGAGTTTGCTAACATTTCAACCGATTTTCCTATCAAATTAGAACCCTCTGCGGATTGCTCGGTGCTTGTGCGTTTGAGAATATTGTGCGCCTCTTCCAAAACGGTAATATGCGAAAGTTCGCTGTTTCGCTTGCCAGAAGTCATTCGATATTCGCCCAATTTCATTAGCAAAATTCCCATTATAAGCGATTTCGTTTCCGAAGAGCCAACTCTGCTTAAATCGATTATCGTGTTTTTGTCAAACAGTTGCTCGTCCGACAAATCGTCCGCCGTGAAAATTAGCTGATTTAATCCAGTTGTCAACGAGTTTATACGAGAAAGCAATGCACCGCCGTAATTTCCTTTTACTTCCGCAGAATATTCCGATTCGTTTATAACTTTGTCAATTTGCACAGCAACTTCCGCAAAATTTGGGAAAATATCATCTGGCAATTTTTCAAGGTTGACATTTTCCGAAGTAATTAAATCCCAGCCAGTGGCTTTGTAGGCGTTTTCGATGCCTTCTTTCAGCATTGCGGGCATTGACGAGTACATTGGCCAACAAGCGTTGAAAATTTCGACAAGCCGTTCCAAATGCTCCAAAATGTGGATACTTTTAGGTCCTTTGTCAAACGGAAAATAAAATGGATTTATCCGCAAAAGTTTTGTTAATTTGTGATTTGTTCCGTAAACGGAAACATCGGGCAATTTGCCGAAAATATTCATGTATTCGCCTTTAGCTGGCTCAATTACCAAAAATGGCACATTTTGATTTCTTAATTTATGGAGCATTTGATAAACGGTGTTGCTTTTTCCCGAGCCTGTCGAACCTGTGATAAACGTGTGTTTTGTGAGAGAATCCGTGTCAACATTAACTTCCGATTTGCCAATTTCGCCCATTGAAAAAATTTTCCCCAACGGAAATTGCCGTTTATCCGATTTTTCGCCATATTTCACAACTTCTTTAGCAAAATCGGCGTGCTCAATTACAGGAAACCCACGAACAGATTTTCTCGGAAGTCCCATTTGCAGGGCTAACTCGTTGCCACTGACAAGCGCGCCAGCCGTTACAGGAATCGACATTTTTGTTTCGTTATATTCAAAAACTGGGTGGATAAAATTTGTGATATACTCACGCAGTTCGCCCAATTTTTTGGATTCGTTGATGTCTTGGGATGCGTTTTTGCTCCACAAATTTATTGCGGAAGTTTCCACGCCAGATTTTTCGCCGCTCATAAGGGCTTTGTACGTACCAGCGGCTCTTTCAGCTATTTTTTGGCTATCGGATAAAAAATAAGCGGCGCATTCCCACATTCCAAGGCTTTCGCATTCGTCAATCCGCTTTAACTGGGAATCAATGCGATCTAGCGTATTGATAAGTTTTTTGCTTTTGACTGTCATTTGCAAATTTTCCGTGCTGCCGCCTGTAAAGCCGATTGTATTGGTAAGGTTATCAGATTCCGTATCGGTAACGGATTTTTGCCATGCTGTGCTATCCGAACCGCCCGTTGTGTCCGAAAAGCCTGTTGTTTTCGAGTTGCTGGCATTGCTCGAAGTTGTAGTTGTTGGGCCCGAACCGAAAATTGCACGCAAAATACCTGGAGTTGCGGCGTTTATGGTGGTTGTGCTTGTTGAGCCGATTGTGTCGCTTTCGGTGGTGGTTTTGCCGTAATTTGTGCCTACCGATTCGGTTTTGCCGTCCGTTTTGGCACGGCTACTTCCTTGTGAAAACGCATCAGAAAAGTTAAAGCCGTTATTTGTTCCACGAGAAATTTGTTTTTCGGCAAATGGCGAAAGTCCCGTATAAACGTCCTCGTAATTTTGGCGAATTTCCGTCAACTGTCCAGGCGGAAGACTTTTTGCCAAAACAACGGCTGTATAGCGTTCGCCTTTCATTGCAAGTGCCAATTTTTCCAAACCTTGGATAAAATTTTCGTTGTTGTTAAAATTTTCGTCCTTGTTGTTGGGAACGCTCGAAACGGCGGCAATGTTGTTACTTGGGATTTTGTCTATGATGGCTTGTATGTCTTTGTTAAAAAATTTGTTTTCGGGGTTAAGTTTTTCGAGGTCAAGCCCTTTGGTTTTAACGCCTGGAAACTGCCCACGTAAAGCGTTATGCAGGGTTTCTATCAAGGATTCTGTTGTGTGCTTGCTGCCAAGCGCGCGCACGCCCATGTAAAACTCCGTTTTACCGTCTTTGTTGCTGTCAACCACTATAAAAACGCTACAATCCAAATTTTGCACCGAGTTAAAAACCGAGGCAAATTTATAAGTGGAATATTCGTCTTTTTGGTAAATCATTTCCGTTATTTTGAACAAGCGAATGCTGTTGATATTTTTTAATTCTTCGTTTAATGGCTTGATTTTTAAGCCTGTTAATTTTGTCAAGTAATTTTTTAGGACAATATCGTCAACCAATTTATTTGCTTGGTTTAATTCTGCTTGCAGGGTTTTATGGCTTGGCATATCCAATTTTTGAGAGCTTTCAACTGCCTTGTTAATGCCCTCTTGCACGGCTGGCGATGGTGATATTTTGGCGGAACGATGCACAATTTTGTTATTTCCACCGCCCGATAAATCCATTGATACTACTTCATGTTCTTCGTTATTCATTTTTGACCTCCAAAAACTTCTTGTAATTTTTTATCTACACTTCTAGCAAGCACAGTAAGTAAGCCATCTTGTCGCGGTGGTTCTTCTCGCCTGCGGTTATGTTGTTGCTGATTGGGATAATGTTGCGGTTGCTGATTGTGATTATGATAATTTTGCGGCGGCGTTTGCGGTTGTGGTTGCGAAACTGGCAACGGTTTAGGTTTTGCCTCTTCTGGATAAATATATTGCACCACTTTTTTAAGATGTTCCAAGCGTTCTTGTGAAAAATTGGCAATAATTTGGGTTTTTAGCAAATCGCCGTAATCTTCCGTCCATTCGGATTGTGGCTTGAAATTTTCGCCGCGATTGTCATGTTCTTCGAAAAGCCCCTGCAAATTTTTTGCCAACTCAAACATGGCGTTAAATTTGCCAAAACTGGGATCGGTGTAAAGGCTGTCTTTTAGCATTATTCGTACTTTGTTTATATCGGAATTGTTTACCGCATTTTTGAAACTGCTACTGACAAGCGAAGTTGTTGGTGCTTGCGATTGCTGATGTTGTGGTGCTTGATAACGTTCCGCTTGCGATTGCTGATATTGTGGCGTTTGGTAATGTTCTGCTTGCGGTTGTTGATATTGCGGCGTTTGATAATGTTCCGCTTGCGATTGTTGATATTGCGATGTTTGATAATGTTCCGCTTGCGGTTGTTGATATTGTGGCGTTTGATAATGTTCCGCTTGCGGTTGCTGATATTGTGGCGTTTGCGGTTTAGTGGATTCTGGATAAATATATTGCACCACTTTTTTGAGATGTTCCAAGCGTTCTTGTGAAAAATTGGCGATAAGTTGGGTTTTTAGCAAATCGCCGTAATCTTCCGTCCATTCGGATTGTGGCTTAAAATTTTCGCCGCGATCGTCATGTTCATCGAAAAGTTGGGGCATATTTTTTGCCAATGCAAACATAGCGTTAAATTTGCCAAAACTGGGATCGATGTAAAGGCTATCTTTTAACATTATTCGCACTTTTCCTACTTCCGATTTGTTTACTGCATTTTTGAAACTTGTACTTACTTCCATGGATTTCCTCCTGTTTAGATATATTTTTGTTATTATTTTAGATTGTTGCGAGGTTGTAATGTAACAAATTTTGAAATACGGGCGGATAATACCTGCCCGTTTGTTGCAAAATATTGATGTTTATTACAAAAAACAACCGTTTATTACAAAATATTGATGTTTATTGCAAAAAACAAGCGTTTATTACAAAATGTATTGTTTGATACAATTTCATATTTGGGCATAGCGGGCGGATAATATCCGCCCCTACGATTTAGTAAACGCAATTTTTCGACTTTGTACTGCAAAATTATTTTGATGGTTTGTCTGTTTCGTTGTTTATTTCGAGCAGTGCCTTGCCTATTGTTTCAAAATTGCTAAACAGTTGTTTAGTAATCCCAAACATATTAAGCAACGGTGTATCATCCCGTTTTTCCTCTTTTGGTTTGGCGGGTACAGCTTTCGGATAAACAAATTTTGCCACTTCTTTTAGATGTTCCAATCGTTCGCTTGAAAAATTGGGAATAAGCTGTTGACCTAACAAATCGGCGTAATCTTTTGTCCAGCCAGATTGCGGCTGAAAAGGCACTCCGCGATCGTCGTGTTCGTCAAAAAGCCCAGGCAAATCTTTTGCCAATTCGAACATTGCGTTAAACTTGCTAAATGTAGTGTCTACAAAAAGGCTGTTTTTCAGCATTATTCGCACCTTGCTTATATCTCTGGTTATTATTGCGGTTTCAAAACTTTTGCTAATTTCCATAATTTCCTCCTATTAAATTGCTAAGATTTTTTCAATGTCATTTTTTATGCTTTGCAACTCTGCCAAGGCTTGTTCCTGTTGTGCTATTTCGTCGGACGTTTGGTTTTTTTGTGTGGTGGCTTTTTCTAAATCCTGTAATTTTTGTTGCAAAATTCTGTCCAATTTGTCAAATTCTTGTTGAAAGCGAGCGGCTATTTTTTGGGATTCCTCGTTGGCGTGATTTTCGGCTTCACGGCGGTTGTCGTCTACCCACATTTGTATTATCAATGAAAACTCTTCAAATACATCGTCGCCTGTTATATACTGTTGCTTTTCGGTGTACTTTACTTTTTTTACTTTGGTTGTGTAATGTCCACTGTCAAACAAGCCAAAAGGATTAAACCATGGGCTTGTGTCAACCCAACTATCGTATAGTTCATCTTTTTCCTTGGTAACATCTCGTGTTCTAACAAAATCTTCTACGTCAATGTCAAAATCGACTGAATTGCCCATTAGTTTTAGCGGATTTATTAAAATTTCGTCCGAGCTGCCCAAATATTGTGTTAAAGATTTCAGTTGACGGCGATATTCGTTTAGCAGTTCCGTGCCAACATTAACAAGACTTTTTTGGATTCCTGCATCTAATTCTGATTCGAAACGTGGCACTAATTTTTTGGCGAGTTTTTCCAAATTTCTTCTTGCACGTTCGGCATCTAGTTCTTGAATCTCTTTGCCACGTTGCTTGCTTGCAATGCTGGTTAGTTCCTTGTTGAGCGTTTGGACAATAGCATCAACGGTTCTTGTAGTTTCAATTTTGGATTGTTGCAAAGCGGCTTTAATTTTTTCTCTAAATTTGTTGGCTCTTTCGCCGTCTGCCATATTTTTTTTGAGTTGCTTAATTTGCGCAACGTACTCGTCGCGTTTTTCCTCGTTGTCGCGGATTTCCTTTTGCATATTTTCAAAGTTTAATCTGTCGACAAGTTTGCTAAAAAAAGTATCTACCAACGTTTTAATTTTGGCGGTTTGTGCGTATTTTTCCACATATTGGCGGATTGCCGCCTCGATGGCAGTTATTCCCGTGTGAATTAACGCCGTTTGCGGATTGTCTATCGAGTCGTTTTTTGCGGTGGCTTGGGCTAAATCTTTTTTGATTTTGTCTTGCAGGCTGCTTGGAAGTTTGTCGAGAGCGTATTTTTCTAGGTGCAATTCGGGAATATCGTTTAGGTTTTCGATGGCGGTTCTCATTTCAGCTTTTCCTTTTCTACCAATGTCAACATTTTTTTCAGACAGACGAATATTCATGGCAGGTAAAGCGGAAACGCCGTATACAATGGGGTTTTCAATGGGATGTTCTTCGTTTGCCGCAACTATAAATTTTCCCAAGCGTCCCACAATGTCGCTAATATCGTCCTCATCGGGATCCAACATATCCATTTTATTTAGCACAAACATAAACCTGTCGCGCGATTGTTTTCCGCCAGAACTCATGCGTTTTGCGATGTTGTTAAGCAATTCTTTGTTGTCATTAACTTGATAATTTGTAGGTTCGGTCAAAAAAATTAACATTGGCTTGGACGATTTATCCAAAAGGCTGTAAAATAGCTTTTCGTGTCCTTTGTTGCGTGCGTTGTTTGGGCCTGGTGTATCAATTAAAATAAGTTGAGTTTCGTTGGAAGATACGATTGGAATATTTCCCTCAACGTGTATTTCGTAAACCTTATCGTTATCGTTGAGATTTGTCATAACGTCATAAGTAAGTTCGCCTTGTTTGCCGTCTATCAGCTTGTGATTTTCATCGAAAGCCTTATATTTGAACGGTACATTTTCGTCCGTGGTATTTTTTATGCGAGTAACGGTTGCGGTGCAGGCTTCCGATTTACTGGGCATAAGTTTATCGCGCAAAAGTGCATTAAATAATGTAGATTTTCCTGCACTCATTGTGCCGACAACGCAAATATCAATTTCGCTGTTTTTGGCTTTTTCAAAGGCTTCAATCATATCTTCCGATTTAAGTTCGTCAAACTGGCAATTTTTGATTCGCTCAAAACATTCCTCAACTTTTTTTTGCCGTTCGGCTGTGCTTATCTTGCTAGGCACGGCTTCCAAAGTTGTTTGTTCGCTAAAAGTGCCGTCCTTGATAGCCTTAACTAAAACTTCTTGTAAATCTTCCGCATCTGCTTGCATACCGTAAAAGGTTATTTCGAACGAGTTGTCGTTGTCGTTATTTTCGGCAACCAAAAGTTGCGGCAAATTGTCCACCCATTCTTGCAAACGGCGACCAGCGGCGGCATCGTAAATATTGCTGTTAGTTTCTAATCGCTTGTTGTCGATTGCTACAACGGTTTGCAGTTTGTACGGATTGTAATGGATTTCTACTCTTTTCATGGTTAAATTCCTCCAAATAATATATTTTTCAGCCCGAGCATTCCACATTTTTGGGCTAAAATTTCGTTTTCGTTGGTGCTTTGGTTTTTGGCTTTGTCAACCTTTTTTCAACTTTTGCAATATCTTTATGTAACTTTTGATATTTTAGAAAGTCCATAAATAAACTCTCTTTCATTAAAAGTCAAACAAATCCGAAATATTATCAAAAGTAGTTTCAATGCCGTCCAAAACGGCAACAAAAACGCCGCCAAGCAGCAAAGCGCCCATTCCCAAAATATCGCCAATGCTGTAATCGCCCCAACTGCTTTCGCTGGCGTTTTCGGCAACGGTCGCGCGTTTTTCCTCTGGAATTTTATCTAGCAAAAAGCACAGCAATTTGGCTAAATTGTAGGGTTTTTCTTGCGGGCAATTTTCCTCTTTGTAGCCAGCGGAATACGCCAACGGTTCAACAGAAACGCTTGTCGCATTGTAAATGTGGCTGCTGACCGATTTCACTTTCTCGTGAATGCGGTTTTGCAGCGGCGGCAACGGTTGTCCGTTCTGATAATCCCAATGTCTGCCATTTAGCATTGCATCGGCTTTGTTTATGCCAATTAACAGCCGTTCGGTTTCGTGCAAATTTGGGATAATTATCTCGTTGATAAGTTGATACGATAGGCTTAAATCCTTGCTTGTGCCGTCCAGCACGACCAAAACAACGTCAATTAAAAAATTGCCGTCGTCGTCCTCTTCGTTTAGCAGGTCGATGATGTTTTCGCTGTTTTGGCGGTCTTCTTGCGGACTGTTGCCAAGCCCAGGGCTGTCCCACAATGTGAGATTGCCCAACTCAAATTTGGCGAGTTCGGTGGTTTCTGCGTCAACTCCCAAGCCAACGGTTGCGACTTCCATGTTAAACATGGCGTTAATTGTGGAACTTTTGCCCGCGCCCGTTGCGCCCGTTATCAAAATATTGGCTTTGTTGTCGCGGTTTTTCGCTAGCAATGCCAGCATTTTATTTTTCTCATGCTCGGTTAAATCCTGGGCATTCAAAATCGCTTGCTCAATTTTACTATTTGTCATTTTCGTTCTCCTAACTGATTTTTATAGTTGACTTGCAAATTGTTACAATAAAAATTGTAACATATAGTTGAAAAAATTTCACTAGACGTTTTTTGCAACTTTTGGAAATTATACTCAAACTTCAAAACCTTGGGGCGCTGCCCCCCGCCTGTCGGCGGACAGGCAAACCCCGCAAGGAGCTTCGCCCCTTGGCCCGTTAGAATTTTGGGTTTTTATTAAGTTGATTTACTATATTAAGGCTCAAATAATATTCTTTCAAGCCAAAAAATGCCGCATTTATAGGCTAAATTGTTGCTGGCTTGATTTTCGCCGTAAAACTGGGATAAATCGTAATCTGGCTCGCTGAAAATGTCTACATAGCTGGCGAGAGTTCGCTGTTCGTGTCGCGAAAGTTGGTCGGATTTTTGCAATTTTAGCAGCAACGCAAAATGCGCCGATATTGGAAAAACTTTGGGTTTGGGAAATCCGTTTGCAAGCAAATCTTTTTTTAGCTTTGCCAAACTTTCCTCAATGGAATCATCGGCGCTGTCGAAGTTGTCAACCTTGTTTAGCACAAAAATCAGCTTATCTTTTGGGACGTTTTCTGCGATATATTCGAGATGCTCCATTTCATCCTCTGTGCCAAGCCGATCGGCGTTAAAAATGTAGATTAGCTTGTCGTAAATTTCGGCTTTTTCGTTATCTTCAAAATTTTTACCTTTTTTGCCTTTTTTGCCAAGTGCAACATGAGTAATTTCGGCGTGTTCGGGATTCAGCGCGGCATTTACGCCAGGAGTATCGATAATTACCACTGATTTTGCGGGTTTTACCAAGGTTTTGAAGGAAATTTTTTTGCTGTCAAAATAGCTAATTTGTGCGGTTACAGTTTCGGCGGCGGTTTTTGCCAATTTTTCGCCGATTATTGCGTTAATTAAGGTAGATTTTCCCGCGCTCATTGTGCCAGTAATCATCAAGCGGAGTTCGGTTTTTTGGCGTTCGAGATTGGCTAATTCGGCGGCTTTGGCTTTCTCTTCGGCGGCTTTTTTCAGCTTGGCGGCTTTTTCCTGTTCTTGTTTTAGCCGTTTGGCTTGTTCCTCTTGTTTGAGAACGGCTTGACGTTCTTTTTCAGCTAATGCGGCTTGCTCCGCTTTTTGGCGAGCGAGATTTTCAGTGACAAGTTTTGCGTGTTTTGCGGGCAATTCGGCAATTTCGGCAGTGAGATTAGCGATATTTTGCCTAGTTTTGGCGATTTCCGTTTGGCGCGACGTAACAAAAGCAGATGACGAAGTTAATGAGTTTGATTGCAGAAGTTTCAGCCGTTTTTCTAGTTTTTGTAGCTTTTCTTGTTCTTCGTGCAGGGTTGCGTTTTTGGCGTTTAGCAAAGCGGTTAAATTTGGGATTTCTGTTTCCATGGGTGGATTCCTTTCTTGGGAGATTGGGTTTTGTGGGCTTATTCAAGCAAATTAAAAATAATCGAAGAGTAGTAGCAACGGGCGGATAATATCACTGTCATTAACTTAAACGACACAGAGGACGGGCGACCGAGGACGGTCGCCCCTACAACAAGCCGCCCGTAGG
>JGI24700J35501_10930326_pt1 | contig 13057 bp, 13 predicted proteins | sample TergutTh196P1_FD_35501 | JGI IMG/M metagenome (IMG submission 35501) | reverse complement strand
GGTTAGTGTAGTCAAACAACACAACTTAGAAAGATGTTGTATTCTAATAATGAAACTACATGTTTCGGCCAGTAATGGCCATCATCAGGTTTCTACACTGATTAAGAAGATTCTATATATCTGTGTGGGGGGTGTTGATGTAGAGTTCTGTACGTATCATCCCCTGTTTGTTATTGCAGAATGCGTATGTATAACCAATAGAAAGCGGTATTGTCGTAACGTAGAGTGGACATGAGTATTGCTCCAGGGGGTTGCACAAACCCTGGTGGCAGGGTCTAGCTTATCGTATTGTCATCTCTGTCTGGGGGGACCCCTTGTGTTGGTGGCCTTGGAGGATGTTTCCTGTGGGGGAGAGAAAATCAGTGTGTGAAACGGCTGCAGGTTAATTTAATGGTATATAGGGGTGGCGTAAGCAGGGTATTATGTTGTTATAAGTATATGAAGGTGGTAATTACATGTGTCTGAAGTTCTGTGTATCACTGTGTCGGTCTCCTTTGTTTTTGTGCGTTTCTTGAGGGGTGCACTGCGGTGTCACTATGTATGTGTGTGGTATCACAGGCTTGCTATTATTTGGTGGTTTAGCACTTGCTGTGTGTGTTATAACTGCTATCACTGCGTGTCTATGTCATGAAGGAAGATGCTGCTGATGTCCCAGTTCTTGAATACGGTTGCATACTTGTCTTTGTCCATGCTGGTTGGTGTGATACACAGTACTAGATAAGTGCATTCAGTCCGGATACTTTTTGATCAGGCTGCCTGTGTAGTTCAAAATCATCCTGTTTACACTAATATGCTTCTGTAGCTCGAAACTATGTACTGACAATTTTGGTTTGAAGATCACATGATATTGGCATAAAATGCAATCCATATTAGTTGAAAATGTGTGTTGAGGCTGCAGTTATTTTATTATGAAGAGACCAGTTATTGTCATTGTTACAGATAATACTACCATATGCCACCATTGAAACTTACCTTGTAGTTGGAGGCAGCATTTTCTTTCAAAACAGTGGTAGCCACCTATGAAACTGCATGGTGTCATTAGACCACAATATTGTCAGGGACGGTTTTATTTCATTGCTGAACATTGTTTTTTGTTTTCTTGTGTAGGAATTTTGGACCTGCAGTTCGCACACTGTTGGAACAGTACCATTTGCAGTCTGGTGAAATAATTGCCACAGGCCGTAAAGGAAAATTGCTTAAAGAAGATGTTTTGAAATATATAGCAGATAAAAAACTGAAACCAAAAGCACCAAAGGAAGGTAATGTTGTAAATTAAATATTTTGTGTGTGCTTTTAAACCTGCAACAAAATACCGTACATTCATTTGATGTCAGTTAAATTAAAGACTGCATTAATTCCACAAGTGATTGGTCCATTGAAATATTATGATTGCACAAACTGGTCACATACATCTAAATTTTAACTTACGTATGCTACAGAATGTTTCTGTATGTCAGCTGTAAATGTCATGAATATGGTGTGGAACTAACAACCACTGAGTTTTATATGTTCCATGTTCCATGCATTAATCAGATGTATAAATTTTTAAAAAGACAACAAATGCACTTGAGTGCATGAATGTAATTTTTTTACATAGTAACTGTTGACATCTTTTGGCCACTCGTGGTCATCTTCAGGTCGGTAAGAACAAGAATACAGTTACCAATTATTATGTGTTGGAATCAATGCACGGTTAAACAATCACATAATTTTGGTTAAATTCATGGTTACAAGAGTATCGTGTAGGTAGGTATAAAATATTAGAAGATAAGTCATTGTTGGCATGAAGTCTATTATTGTGGATGATGAACATAGGAGATACGTGTCGTGACTTATGATCCAGGTCAGTGAGCGATGATGTAAAGAGCACAGTGAACCACTTGGCACTTGTACCAGGTGGTTCAATTTCACTTCACATAAAAAGTACACTCTTAAGAATGTGTCCATTTACCTGTTCCCTCAGTTTTGCAACAGTGTGCTTTTTTTTACCCAGCTTAGTGTAAGATCCTTTTTAAATTTGTTGATTGTCATTTTAAATTTTAATTTATGGACTAATTCATATCAAATGTGATATTGGGATGTAGTGGCAGTTACAATGGTAACTACAACTCCACAGTTACAATTTTTATTATGATAACTCATACAGGCTCATAGTTAGTGTGTAGGCCCATGGTGGCACTGGTCGTTCCCTGGTGGGCCAGTCACAGTTACTGCAGAACAGTAAGCTGTATTCTGTGTGTTGCTGCGTTGACAACTTGATACTGTATGCTTGTTGGCTGATGAATGCATGCCTGGATGGTCTGGAACCGTTATTTTTATACAATGGTGTTGCTGCTAGCAACCGGCCAGTGAACAATGCACAGTGGTGTGAGTATTCTTACACTCTGTTTGATACAGTGTGTATATAAGTTATCTATTCGATTGTTTCTGTGGTGTTAGATGCAGTGCGGTCATTCATGTTTGTTATGTGTTCATGGGTATGAGTAATTTGGTTGTGAAAGTGGACAGGAATAGAAGAATGTAAACAATGAAGAAGGAAGGAGCGGTTATCAGAAACTGAGGAACAAACTGAAAAGAGCCACAGACAAGGCCAAGAAGGAATATCTTGAGTGCGTACGTGACGAGATAATGGAATTTCAAAGAAGAGGATATTATGATTTAATGTACATGAAGAGCAAGGAACTAGGGTGGAAAGAAAACCATGGGATTCAAAACACTGGCATCAAATACTCGTAAGGAATATAATAGTAGATCAGAGACACGTACTGAAAATTTAGGACCTCTATGATCAACCCAATCGACCAGAAAACCTAGACATTGAACAAAAGAGGCCCTTGTATTTTGCAAAGTGACATTGGAAAAGCTATCAACGAGATGAGGGATAAGAAGTTTACAGGAGATGTTGTACCTGGGGATGTACTCAAACTGTTGGGAAAAGATGGTTTCAGAATAGTGACACAACTGATCAACAACACAAACGACACTGGAGAGTGGCCCAGGGATTTCACTGTAGTTACAGTGATTGCCATACAGAAGAAACCAAAAGCTACAATATGCAGTGACCATTGCACAATTCAGCCTCATTTCACATACAGCAAAGGTGCTTAGAAGAAGGATTGAAAAGAAAATTGAGGATGTGGTTGGAGAAGATCATTTTGTATTTAGAAGAGGAAAAGGAACTAGGGATACAGATGGGATGCTGAGAATGATATCACAACAAACTTTGGCCTTAGATGAGGAATTGTATTCATGCTTCATAGACTGGCAGACTGCATTTGACCATGTAAACTGGACCAAATTAATGCAGATCTTAAAGTGAACTGGTGTCGATTGGCATGAAAGAAGAATGGTCAGAGTGTTAAACTAAACTGGACCAAGATGAAACAAGAATTGTGAAGACAGCAAGAGGAGTTAGACAAGGATGTTGTTTATCACTGATTCTCTTCAACTTGTACAGCATATACCTTACTGTGGAAACTCTCAAAGGGTTTGGATAAGAGGAAAAGTAATTATCACTGTGAAATTTGCAGATAACTTTGTGCTACTGTCTAAGGAAGAAACATGCTTTGTGGCATGACTGATAGACTAAAGGAAATTGGAAGACGTTACAGAATGGAAATGAATGTAGAAACACCTAACGTAATGAGAATGTCAGGGCAACCATCCCCAATACAGATTATGATAGATCAAAAACAACTGTAAAATGTGGAATATTTCAACTATTAGGTACCATGATAATGATAGACGAGATGTCCAACCCAGGACTGCCATGGAAAGAGCAGCATTGGCCAGGAAGAAGACTTTTCACCAGCAAATTTTACTTAAGTTTAAGGAAGAAACTAGTAAAGTGCTACATTTGGGGCACAGCTTGTATTTTGCTGAAACTTGGATACTTCAGAAAGTAGATAAGAAATACATATAAAGTTTTGAAATGTGGGGCTGGAGAAGGATGGAGATCAGCTGGACCAATCATGTGAGAAATGGGGAAATATTACAGAGTCAAGGCAGAGAGGAATATCCTGCCAACAATAAAAAGAAGGGAGGCTAACTGGATTGGTCACATCTTGTGCAGGAACTGCCTTCTAAAACCTATTATTAAAGGAAAGACAGAAGAATGGAAGTGACAGGTAGACAAGGAAGAAGATGTAAGAAGCTACTGGATGACCTTAAGGAAAGAGAGGATACTGGAAATTGAAAGAAGAAGCACTCGATCACACTGTGTGAAGAACTCGCTTTGGAAGAGGCTATGGACCTGCCATAAGATGTAGGACAAAATGAATGGATGAATGAGTGAATGAATGAGTAAATGAATATACCAAAGAAACATACAAGCTTTGGCATAAAGTACAAGTTGTGTAATTCTAAGAGATATAGGTCTACATACAATATGACTGTGTATTCAGGCAGATAGTTGATAATTTACTTACTGAGACAAACTGCCATGAAACTGTTAGGCCAAATAGAAAAGTGATGACTAAGAATATTAGACAGAAAACAGAATTGGGGTTATGTAGAGACTAGGGTGAGCTGTAATCTGACAGCCGTGGTGTGGAATGACGAACATAATGTAAATATATTGCCAAACATGCTTTTTCTCCAAGCAGAGGGTAATTTCCAGGAAGAGCATGGGAAATTTCTGAACCCAGCCACGGTGTGAGACTATAATAGACATATGGGGTAAGTGGATAAATCTGACAGAATGATGAACCTTAGATTTTTATGAGATGGCCTGTGAAATGGACAAAGAAGCTATTTTTCCACCTTTTGGAATTTACCATTCTCAACATTGCTGTCATTCTCGCCTCGTGTGGTTCAAAATCATGACAGTGATTATTCAGACTGACGGTGAGGGACGTAATACAAGAGACAGGGAAGGTGCCTCAAACGCAGACCACAAGGCAAGAAAGACATGCTCCATCCGTCAGACAACTAAGCAGAACTGACACACGATACAACAAACACTGGTCTTTGAAACTGGTTGCTGTGCGTGTTTTGCTAAAAACAAATCAACAAGAGCAAAATTCCAGTCTCCAGAATACAACATGGGGATGTGTGCTATATCACACTAAGCTGCATTTCCAAGGACCAACTAAGACTAAGCTGGAAAAGCAGAGCACACACACACATGCACATATAAGCAAATATTTCCAGTTATTACTGAACTGATATTTTTCGATAGTGTTTTGTGATGAAATGACAGGGATGAAGGGGGTGTGGATTTTACAGAAGGCTTTATGAAAGAACAGAAAGTTGTTGGAAGGACCTGTGTGTGTGTATTTGTTTAGTCTTGCTACTTTGAGGAAATGGAAAGTAAGATCAGATATTTGGAGACATCTGTAAAGAATTTGTGAGTCCTGCAATAATTCTAAGGATGTAAGTAACAATGATTATGCCTTGTAAGTGGACATTTTAACTAGAATTAATTTTCAGACAATCTTCTATACCTTTGCAAGCCTTTTAGACAAATATTCTGGAAAAGACCTATATTTATAAATGCAGAAAATTTTGAAAACATTATGATGTTGTGGGACACTGTTTTCCCTCTCGTCTATTGAGGACATTTATTCCCATTTGGCCATTAAAGGTTAAATCCAAGTGGTATTTATATACAAGGGAGTTCTAAAAAACTCAGTTAAGAGCATGTCTTACAGAAATAGTATTTTCTGAATTTGGATTTCACTGTGTATTGGGTTTGTTTAGATTGTATCATGTTACAGCCACAAGAGGGGCCTGTCAGTACAGTCAAATTAAAGGTATGTGACCTACTGGAAAGATGGTCAACTGCTGAAGTATTAAGTGTGATTTAATTTTTGCATGTGAAGGGTGTTGGACTGGTGGAAATTCATCACCTGTAGGTGACATGTATGGAGCATGTTAATGTCATGGAAGCAGGTATGGATATGATGCAGAGCTCTCAGTAAAGGCAGGACAGATGTTGACAAGTAGTGACCCAGGCACCCAAGCATATCACAACAGATGACTGTGTGTTGTGCACATGTCCATATCAGAAAGGACAGATGCATCAAGCTGCATCATCCAAGATCTAGACATTTTGCTGGTTAGTGTGCACATCATTGTCCACAACTGGATTACAAAAAGTGTCTGCATGCTGAGTGCCAAAGTATCTTACAGCCAGTCAGAAAGCTTGTTGTATGGGACACTTCCATGCATTTGACAAAGTGGAAACACTCATCATCTGTCTCACCATAGAAATTCAAAGCAATGCCAGCACTAAGAAATATCATGGCAGATGTCCTGTGGGAACATAACAGTGTGCTTCTTGTGGATGTGCTTGATGGAGGTGATGCTGTAACTGCTGAGCATTATTGTGGTACACATGGGATGTGACCAGCAGGCCTTTTGTCACAAAATGCCTGCATTGCTGCACCAAGGTGTCACCATTTTGCATAATAATGCCATGTCCCATACTGCCAGCTGGACTTGTGACTAGTTACAGTGCTACAGTGCAGAGGTTATGGACCATGCTGTCTACAGTGCTACACTTATACCTCGTGCTTTCCATCTCTTTGGTCCTTGTAAGGAGCACCAGGTTGACAAGTGACTTGCAGCAGATGCTGACTTGCAGGCTGTCAGTTGCTTGACAAACCGTAGTGCCAGTATTCTTGAGTTGTTACTGATATCTAGATACAGTGTCTTTAGTCATCATTATGAAACTAAACTTACAGTGTACTTTTAATACAGTGACAGACCTCCAGCCTGTAATTTTCTTGCTTTATGTAAAGTGGGTTACACAACAATTGAATCTTCTGTGCATTTTGTTTGTTTAGTACCTATTAAGTAATTACATTAATTAGTTACCTTCAGCCACCCACTAGAACCTAATTAATGGGCACATAATGTAACATGGGCATCTGGGCCACAGGTTATTGATCCCCATCACATATACATATATCCTGTTCGATCTGCCACTTCACACAGTCAATATCTATGGTTTTTAACCATGTAAATTTCATTGACTCCCATAAAATTATGGCTCTAAAATACCAATATTCAGTGTGGCTAATTAGTAGATGGAATTATAGGCCAGACACACAGTATTTAATTCTGAGACATTATAAACCTGGAAAAAGAGTAACAAATTTTAGCACAACCTGTGTTACTAAACTAGTGAGTCTTATTCGATGACTGCATATGATGGATGCTGATGTAAAATTACTTGTCACAATGAGGCATTTTCTGCACATGTGCAGAACCTTTGTTTGTCAGATGCTGCATTAAGAAAAGAAACTTCCCATATTTGTGTAACTATGAAACGTCAGCATGGAGACGTAAAATTTTTGTAATCTTCCTCTCTTCCAGTTCCTCCACCAGCTGCACCAAAAGCACCGGCACCTGCTGCAGCAAAGCCTCCAAAACCAAGCATAGTAAAGCAAGAGGGAGATGGATACAATGATATTGAGCTGACTGGGATCAGGAGGACAATTGCAAAGCGGCTCACAGAATCCAAAGTCAGTATAAAGAATTTTCTAAGTTTTCCTGAATTTCTCAGTATGAGTGTGGGGAAGTAATTTGCATATTGTCCATGGCCACTCGTATTTACAATATTCATCATCAGTGTTTTGTAACCTGTGCAGGTGAAACAGCAGAAAACAGTAAAATTCAAATTTCTTTACTTTTTAACCAGTCATTTTAAACCTCATCTTCTTTGTTGTTTTTGACTTCTTTGTGCTGTTCATTTCACACACTTTCTGCAGTCATGTTTGTGGACCACCATGATTCCTAACTTGCCCATCTCTTCACTGATCATGTCGATACATGTACATAACACTTATACTGTTATCATAAAAAATTTGGGCTTCTGGATTATGGCATTATGTAGTCTGGTAGGAGGGTACCCACATGCTGTCTTGTCTTGCACTCTGAAGATGGAAGCCATATGTTTCTGTACAACTGTGCTACCCACATTATAAATTTTTATCAGCATGAGAACCTCATGTGGAAGTTGTACTGTTTCTGTCTTGCAACAGGAACCTTGCTAAGAAATCTCTTTGAAGTCAGGTTGTACTGAAATGACTTCTTTTGGCAAGTAATTGTATGTCATCATCATCTTCAACAACAACAACTTCATTATTGTGGACTCTGAAGGGTTAGGCATAGTGCCTATCCCTTAACCCTCAAGTTGGTCCTCCTAGCTGTTCCTGCGGCATCCTATGTTTCTCCTCCCTCTAGGTTCGTCCTGCAGTGCCTGCTTGGGTATCCTTTTACTGTCCATTCTCTGTAAGTGTTGTAACAACATTTCTTGATACTTTTGTATGTCCCGACCAGTGTTCTGCACTCCGAGTTTGTCCCTGACATATTGATCCCTTTCCCAATTTAATTTTTCAGTTCCTAATAAGTGTCTTAAAAATTTCATGTGTGATGCTTCCAGTCTTTGTTCATCTCTTTTCTTCAGCACTCAGGCTTCATTAACAAATTTGATGGCCGCTTTAGCTGTAATATTGTGGATTCTTAAGTTTGTTTCTTTAGTCATCTGTATTCCAAAATGTCTCTTTATAATGCCATTTTGTTTGTTATATATCTGTAGCTTGTCTTCTGAATCGTTATATAGCCTGATATATGGTATATTAGGTTTTGAAAATCTGTTGATACCTGTTCGGTAGGGTTATCATTTATGACAATTTTTATTCTTGTATGTGATTCCCACACGTTGCCATTGATTTTATTCTAGTGCTTGTTATGTTCGTTTTGTGGTTTCTTGCTATAAGGTTTAGGAGGTATGCCATGGTTTGTAATTCATTTTCAGAAGTGGCCATTATGAGGGGACGCTGATAAGTCCTTAGCCCGACCAGAAAGGAAACAAGCTACAGTGACCAAACTCGGGGTTTATTCACCATACTCCCCACGAAGCTCAATACACTTCTTAACCTGTTGCTCTAAGTTTTGCAAGTCACTCAAAAAAAATTCAGAAGGTTGTCCGTCCAACCAGGTCTCCGCGGCAGCAATGACCTCTGCATCAGATGAAAAATGGTGACCTTTCAATTGCTTTTTCAGTCCAGCAAACAGGTGGTAGTCCAACGCGGCCAGATCTGGAGAATAAGGTGGGTGATCAAGACATTGGAAGCCCAGGTAGGCCAGTTTCTTCTGGGTTGCAAGTGCCCGGTGAGCCAGGGCATTGTCGTGCAAGAACAAGACTCCCGTGGTGACCTTCCTGCGGCATTTTTCCTTTAAAATGTCCTTCAATTGCACCAGCAGAGATGAGTAATACTCTGTGTTGATAGTTAGGCCCTTTGGAAGATAATCAACTAGGAGGATGCCGTCTTGATCCCAAAAAATCAAGGCGAGAATTTCTCCAGTGGATTTTTGCGCTCAGAATTTTTTGGGGTGGGGTGAGCCACTATGCTGCCACTCCATTGATTGTTGCTTTGTTTCTGGGTTATAGGGATATAACCAGGTTTCGTCCATGGTCACCAATCGTGACAGGAAATCATTTGGATCACGCTGAAAAAATTACAAAAGTTGCTCAGATAACTGGCACTGTTGATGTTTTTGAACCGCATTCAGGCATTTCGGGTCCCACTTCGCGGAGAGCTTCCGGTTGTCCAATATTCATGAATGATGGACTCAACCCACTCACGCGATATGCCCAGTCGCTCAGCTATTGATTTAGCCAAAATCCGGTGATCTTCCAAGATGAGCTCATGAATTTGATCAGTAGTCTCCGGGATGGTCACAGTTTTGGGTCGTCCAGGACGAGGCACATCACAGATGGAAAAATCACCATGTTTAAACTGGACCACCCAATTTTTGACGGTGGCATACAATGGTGCATGTTCCCCTAATGTTTCTATCAGAATGGCATGAATTTCCTTCGACACCTTGCCTTGCAGGAAAAAAAAACTTGATGACAGCTCGCATCTTGATGTTGTTGAAATCGTGCGCATCGCCTGACATGTTTCCTTTCAGCCTCTGTAACAAGAAAAGACTTGCAATTCGGCACATGAACAGACCCCTCTTTCCAACGACACTGTCGATTCTGTCCTACAACATCGGGAAGTAGGTCAGGCTAAGGACTTATCAGCACCCCCTCGTACAATTTGGTCATCTGCGTATAATAAGTGTTAATTATCTTCCTGTTAGTTGGATGCCCTTATTTATCATCATTTTGAACTCCCATAGAATTTTATGAATGTACACATTAAATTGTGTTGGAGAAAGGCCACATTCCTTACATACACGTTTATTTAATTGGACTGGTGCAGGTATTGTGTTATCATTAAATTTAGTATTAACTTTCATATCCCTATAAATACATTTTTTGTCTTTAATAGCAAATTTGAGATTTTATTTTCCATTATTTTCCACAGAATATCTCTGTTCACTTTCTTGTATGCCTTTTCATAATGTATAAATAAAAGAAGTAGTGGTAAGTTATGTTCTCTTTTTTCAATTATCTGCTGTACTGTAAATAGTGTATCTACACAACTACACCCTTTTCAACAGCCACATTCTTCTTCTGCCATTTTTTTTCAAATTGGACATTAAATTTGTTTTTTTTATTGTGTTTGTATATAGTTTGTAGGCTGTGCGCAGTAAGGTAATTTCTCTGTAATTTTTGCATTTACCGTTTGACCATTTTTATGTATATTTATAACTGCTTCTGATTCCCATTCTTGTGGTATTTGATTTTTATCCACTGTGTTGTTGAATAGCTCCAGTATGTGCACTTTTCATTTGTTTCCTCCAAATTTAAGTAGTTCATTGGTAAGTTACCTAGTTCTGGACGTTTGCTGTTTGTTTGCATGCCCAAGTACTTTATTAAATTCTTCCGTTGTTATAATGTCTGTATTTTCTCTGTCATTTAATTTCTGAGTTCCTTTTCTATACCTTCTTCACCATTATTGCACTGCTGATTCCAGAGTTTCTCATAGTACCCTTACCATTCTGTTTTGTTATTGGGATAATTTTGAGTTTATCTCTTTATTGAAGTTGTAGCTGCTTAAATATTTTAAAACCTAGCCTCTGTATTCATGTTATATCCCTTTCTACTGACTAAACACAATTTTCCCAGTCATCTCTTCATTGTTTTCATGTCTTTTTTCATACCATTGCTTGTTTTCTGTATTCTGTAATATGTTCCACCGTTTTGTTTTGTAAACACTTTCTGCAACTAGCTTTCTTTTCTTCTATTGCAAGTTTTATTTTGCCATTCCACATTCTGAGCCATTTCTGGTTCTTCATTTTTTTTTATCCTATGCTCTCTTCTGCTGTTTCATTGATGGCCTGTTTAATTTTCAATGCGTCTATTTCTACCTTTCCTGTTATTGGTATGACTTTTTCATTCAGTCTGTTTTTATAAAAAGTTTGTATGGTATCTTTTCTTAATAAACGTACTTTAAATCTTAGAGGTTTTTTGTGTTTTGTTTTATCTCTTATATAATGACTATGTTTTGAATGTATAGTAATCTAAATATGCTTTCCACTTACTTGTTGTCACTTTAAATTTCGCTGCCTCTGAAAATTCTTGTATCTTCAGTGTTGTTTTTCAGTCTGTCATTGATGATTATGTCATCTATTATTGACCTGGTCCTTCTTGCTTCACATGAAAATTTATGTGTGTTTTTGTGTCTGTAGAATGAGTTTGTTATTTTGAGCTTATTAAATGCACAAAAATCTCTTAAAGCTGTTCCATTGTGTTCAATCACTTGTTCACAATTTGGTCCTCTGCATTCCTGCTATGCTGATGTTTTCCTTGTTAGGGATTTTGTCCACGCTGTTTTGAAGTTCACTGTAAAACTCTTCTGTGTCTTCATCTTTTCCTGCTATGGGGGCGTATACTCCAACTTTTGTCAAATTTTGGTTCAGTAGTTTTAGCCTGGTTAAAATTATTCTGTTTGAAAAGCATTTGTAGTCTTGTATCTTTTGTTTTCAGTCTTTCCTAATTAAAATTGCTTCTGCAGATGCTGCCCATTGGTTGTTTGCAACTCCACACTAAATCATTGCATATTTACCTAATCCTCTGATCCTTTGTTTTTCTTCTTTGTTTGTGTGGTAATGGCTATGTCAGTTTTCCTGTTATGGAGTTCTGTTTGTAATTCCCCTGTTTTCTCCACAATTCCTCATACGTTCCAAGTGACTACTTGCAGTTCCCTAAATCTTTTTCCATCATGCTTTTTGTCATTGTGAGTGACAGTCTGTTTTTTCATTTTGAGGGTTTCCGGAGTGGTTCAAGATGTCCCCTTGATAGGTAACCAGCCTTTCCCTGGGTAAGTCTCCTGGTGGGGCTGCCACCTTCATGCTTCTAGACCAGCATGCCTTTCAGTTGGGGTGTGCTCCCCTAGTTCATGGGGCCCAGTTTTAAGACGCTGGACATTCATCTGGACCCTCTTCCATCTGCTGCAGTTTATGCTGCATTGCCTAGGGGTCATGCGGTCTTAGCCTTCATGGACGTGGGAGTAGAATTTGTCAACAGAGCTGCAGGTGTTGGTGCAGTTGGTTTTCTCAGGATTTATAGGTTTTACATATCAGCATCTTTATCACCCCTGAGACCCTCAGATTTTGACTCCCTTACATGTCATCAAATTGTCTTAAGTACATACTTTTGTACAACTGCATAGTTGTTGGTTCTGAATTTATTTTTGCCATTCCTTATATTTGTAGATGGTTTATTCTTGTAACTGGAAGCCATATGATTTTATAAGTTCACAATAGTACATCAGTTGACATGAAAAAAACACAGCTGTTCAATGTATACAGTGGTTTTAAAGTGACCATTTGCACCTCATATAGCTTCAAGAGCCAATCCTAAGTGGTCGTGTGGTCTAAGACGTGGGTGTGCAGTCACTCGCTTGCTGGGATTGCAGGCTCCAATTTCACTGGAGACATGGATGTCTGTCTTTTGCGAGTGCTGAGTGTTGTTAGGTAGACATCTCTGCATTGGGCTGATCACTTGTCCAGAGGAGTCCTACATTGTGTGGTATGTCTGAGTGTGATCATGAAGTCATAATAGTGAGGAGAGCCTGGGCCACTAGGGGCTGTTGTACCATGGGGAAAAATATAGCTTCAAGAACATGTCTTGGGTGTATGCCTTCAGTGTCAT
>JGI24700J35501_10930328_pt1 | contig 13061 bp, 10 predicted proteins | sample TergutTh196P1_FD_35501 | JGI IMG/M metagenome (IMG submission 35501) | reverse complement strand
TGTGTGTGTGTGTGTGTGTGTGTGTGTATGTGTGTGTGTGTCCATTTTACTTTAATGACTCCCATTCCCAGAAATTTCTACAAATCTACACCGACAATAATTTCGTTTAACTTCCAAATGACATACCAGAGCTTCGGTCATAAATATGTAGAAAAATACAAATATTTTAGTCGGAGAATTTTTTGCTTAAGAGTGAGATAGTATGGGAACCCATATTTATTGATTCCATTCATAGCTTCACAAAAAAAAAGAATATCATATTTTTAATTGATGTCACTAATTTACTTCAAATTTGTGAACCCATTTGTTTATAGTATTTGAAAATCAGAGAGTAAATAAGCTTATTTTATGTGAGACAAACGGTGTTTGTGTTAGAGAGAAAAGTATAGTCAACGATTTTATTAAACTGTTTTTATAACTTCAAAAATATCACTCTTTGTATGGGGAAAAAGGACAAATATTTGAACACAGAGAATGTCGTTTTTAAAATTCAGAAAATAACATTTGTAAATACGTGTATCAACTCTATAGCAATGGGCCTAATACGCATGAGAAATTTCCATTATGTGGAACAGGGAATGTGGTTAAAAATAAGAAGGACGATGCTGAAGAGCAGGTTGAGGAATAAGAGAAAAAGGAGGAAAGAAAGAGACCATAGCTGTCATAGCTGCCGCTGAGATATATCAGTTGTAAGAAAATGCATGAAAAATGAAACGAACAAAATCCAGAATCCACAGTTATTATATTTCTAAGTTTCATGAGAACTTTCGCTACATGTAGCCACTAAAATTAGCCATTATCTAGAAAATTACAAACATCTTTTAACACAAGCATCACGTTCCAAATTCACTGAATATAATGCATTTAAAAGAGCACATCCATCTTACGGCTTCTTCCGCCTCAATATATCACGTTTGAATGTTACGTTAACACATTCACCCAGACTCTTCACATCTCACTACGGTGCGTATTCGCCATAAAATTATAACATGATATTAAAAGGACATAACATGGAACTGTTTTAAAAATATAAAATATACAATGATTTAAATGAAGAATAAGACTGAATTAAACTAAATTCAATTTAATTTAAATTAATCTCTTCTGGAATTAACTTAATAATGGTTAATTTTGGCCGAAACATGTAGTCACCGTTCATACCAGTTAATAAAGGTAACTTGATATTGTACTCTTTAATATAAGTGGTAACAAATGTGAATATTGAATTTTGGTTTATGCACGTAAAAAAACACGAAACAAATATAAAGGTACCGAAATGCTCCGATTCGAATAATGCTTAGTCATTGGTATTTTTTTAATATGTGTAATGACAAAAAGATAAACCTAAGGAAAAATTGTGATTCCAGCGGTAATAATTTTCACTTGTAATTTGGATAGGCTAAGATTCTAATCGCGACCGGGACACCGACAATCCTGAGGTCCTGAAATCTGCTCAAGCTCTCTAGGCGAACGTCCGGATGGCACCTCAAATTATGCCACTGCCACTTCCTCGCAAAGAAGCTTCCAAACCATTGTTCATTAACCATCATACCATTACGAGCGACATAGCTTGAGCTATTAAAAAAGTCCTTAAATATGACAGAATAACATAAAATATGACTAACTGGATGGAGCGGGGCTCAGTCAGAAAAGGACACCAGTCGCTCAGATAGTCCACGAAATTCCTACCTTTTAAGGTTAAGGATGGGATGGACGAAGCGTGTAGCATGTATAGGAGAGGTAAGACAAGAAGGTGGAAAAACTGCAGAGACAAGTTCACTCTGTAAGTCTCTGGTGGGAAAGAAAGAGCCGTATTACAAAGAATGGAGCAACATTCAGGTTCAATCTTCAGGCTTCGTCGCCTTCATCGAGGGTCCTGGCACACTGATAACCTGGATTAGGGAGGTGCCATCCACAATTCCGAATTTCAAATGACTCCACTAAATGTGGGGTTCTTAATTTATCCATCGTTTGCAAGTGACAGTCTGAAGTATCCGTTATTCTGGCATGTGATGCCGCGTCATTCGATAATGGGTTACCGACGTTTTGAGACAAAGTAATGATTTCGAAACGTCGGGAAAGAATTATCGAGTCACGCGGCATCACATCACAAAAGAACGGATACCTTAACTAAACCGCTGCTACAACCTAAAACTCGCAACAGACACGCCGGTACACTAAGTAGGATCAATCGATGTCAAGTCAGTAACGAAAATGCGGTTGGTGTCTTTACGTCTGATCATGAAACAAGGTTAGAAACGTGGGAAGCGAAACAAGAGAAACCGACAGATTCTTTAATTTCCTTTATCTCTTAAAAATCCTTAGAAACACGTGCAAGAAACCTGACCGAGAAAAAGAGTGTTGAAGAGGGTAGGAAGTAAAAAAAAAATCCTGTCCACTCATAAACATCCAAACAGAATGGACCCACAACTCCCGACCCGGTTGAGATGGGCTAGATTTGCTCGGCAGATGTCTGCCACTCCACTCCTCACTCAGGCAGCAAGGTGCGCCCTTTCGGCACCCTGCAAGGAATACGCCATACATGTTCTTAAGCATTAGTTAAAACCAGAAATAAAAAAATAAATCAGGATATCTGATGTTAAGAATTATCACCGAAAGTATTCAGTGCGCCTAACCTGAGTCTAAGGTGTTAACTATCAAATTCGAGTTTTAGAAAATACGAAATCGACTTTATATCCAATAGGTTTTCCTCTAACAAGTTCTAAGTTTCGAGATAATTAAACAAATGTGAGTCAAAATATCAAAATTCTTATGCTGTGCTTACCTTTACTAATTTGTTTAACGGCAAAGTTTTGTTGATTTAATTTATTTTGTGTTGTGTTGCATTAATCGGAAAATTAATAAATTAATTTTCCTTGATTTACTTTTGGCTTATGAGACAAATAATACATCTATCAGTATTTCATATCTGTACCGGTAAGTGCAAATTACAGCACCTATTAAATATAATATTTCTACCTAAACACAGCTAACAAATCTTCTGTAAATGTGACGAAGTTTAAATATTTAGGAATTGCATTGATTAAAAAAAAAAGCAAGATGAAGGAATTCGGAGCAACCAAATCCAAGAATACGTGCTGTTATTCGGTACGGAATATTTTATATGTCCTTCTGATATTTAAAAATAGCCTATAAAGTTAAAATACAAAAACTTCGTAATTTGACCGTTGTGTTATACGGACGTAAAACTTGTTCTCTGAAATTTTGGGAAGAATAGGGGGTCAGGGTGTTTCATTATAGGGTGCTGAAGAAGATATTCGACCTAAGAGGGAGGAAGTAACAGGAAACTGGAATAAACTACGTAGCGAAGAGCTTCAAGATTTATAACCTTCACCAAATATTTTTTGGGTGATTACATTAGGGATGATGAGATATGCAGGACATACGGCAATTTTGACGAAAGAGAGGCTTGCATACAGGGTTTTGGTGGAGAAACCTGAAAGTAAATAGCCCAATGAAAGATGTAGGCGCAATTGGGAGGATAATATTAAAATTTACCTTAAAGAAATAGGATGACAAGGTGTAGACTGTGTTCAGCGTGTAGAATAATGAAATCTCAGTCTACATAAATTTCAGGAAATTTGATCAGTTAAGAAACCATTGGCTTTTCAAGAAAAACTTTTCCAAAGAGTTAAGTATTCGGTGTCAAAGTTACATCATATTTACAAACTGTGTGTTAAGAAGAATATGGTGAAAGCAGTCAAGTTCTGTTTTAACCGTCTGTAGACTGGCCACCTCAACTTCACTTAAGAAGTCAGTTCGTACCTCACAGAGAACACAATCCATCTCCATAAAAAACAACAATCAGTTAATGATGTTTAGCGAAAAATTTGGTGTTTGTTGACAGTCACTCTTAACGCATTAATACGTGTACATTGTGTGGGTAAAGTGAAGATTCTATTAATATTAAACATATCAGTACACTGCATACAGAGTGTCTTTTTTCCCGCTTCCCTGAGCACAGCACCATTAAGCATGTAAATCCTGCACCAGCCGGCATATCCCGGACAAAGACGCTAGTCTTAACATTGGGTCTCGAGGCAAATCTTCCAACTTGGAAACTTGCGAATGCGAACAAGGACCAAACATTTCGTAGGAAACTGCTTCTCTGCCTTCAGGCGGTTGGATCCTCCGAAACACTTGGACATTTCTATTAGAATACCCAATAACAGATGCAGAAGTTAGAACTTTGCATATTCACAGCAGCAAGCAACTTAGATCCCTTGGAAACTGCTGGCAATGTGCTCTAAAATGTTCAGGGTCCCCGATATCCAACACCGACGGTTCACAAAACACAGATTGATAACCACTACTATACATTGTCGCCACGCCAATGAGGGTCGATTAGAATGGACACTGCGATTGATCGAAACTGACGTTTTTCTCTCCAGTAGAGACGACAATCGGGTTGGTAGAATTTTTAATATTCGTGGTATGAGAATCCACAGGTCTGGTATGGAAGGAGAGGTAAAAACTGGTAGTTAGCGAGCTTTTGATGTGCTTAGTTTTGAACAAGATAAAAAAAAACACAAGCACACAGAGACACATCGAAAAGTTGATGTTGGGAAGGAAAAGCCTTCAGTTCTTTCCCTAGCTGATACTCATCAGTCTGCGTCCTCTTCTTTTTCCTCTTCTTCCTTATACTTTTCTTCTCCTAGGATCAGCTTGCCTTGGAATCCCAACCAAATTACCTCAACTGCATTCCAACCGATTTTGGTTACTTTCGTTTGGGGGTTTCTTCCATACAGAAAAGGACTGGTATATGTTCTTTTTTTATTTCGAATTTAGTCTAATTTATTTTGTAAGTTCGCATTATAAAACAGTCAAAAAAGATTTTTCCGTCTGTAAGATGATCTTTTTTTATTTCAAGGAGACACAGACAGGCAGAATGAGCAAGTCTTGGAATGATAGCTACCCTGCGTTGTGTGTATATTTGCTAGAGACATTTAAGGCATCGACACTGGTACAGTGATGCGATTTACTTGTCTTTCCACGCATCGCCCTTGACTGCCTAATCCAACCTTAGACACAAACAAAATTTTAATCAAAGCTATTGCCTCTTAATATAGCAACGATATTTGCTTTTATGAAACGCCACATGTATCGAAAATTAAGAGTCATCATGCGAGAATAAATATAAATAGAATCACGTAGCATTTTATAAATTAAAATACTCATTTTTAACAAAGACAGCTGGATTGACTAAAACATTCTAATACTTAGTTTATGAAACACAACGGGATGGCTTATCTCAAGATAACTCAAGCCTCTTTGGCAGTTGCATAATGTTTTTTTGTCGACACAACCCACCACACAAAATGGAAACAGACAAATTTGTCCCTGTGTTTAAATGAGCAACGAGACATGAAGACGCCTGGGGACCGATGGAATAGTTCCGTGCATCCTTAACTTCGACACAAAGAAGGAACGGGGTGATTTGCTTCACGCCTCGGGTGAGTGCCCCCGGCAAGGCTCGGTACGCCATTTATGCAGCCTGCAAATCGCCCCTGCTGAACAATAAATTCCGTGGCTGTACCCACTAACTAACTCCAGGACGCACAGCCAGTCTTCTTTAGCTAATAGTTCCTCAGCAAGTTAAGTAATCCCACGCATTTTGGGAAACTCGAAGGTTCATTACAGCTTTCAAAGTACCCCGACACCTGCCCATAACCTGAACCAGATTAATTCAGCCCAAGAGCCCAATCCTATTTCTTAAGATCCATTTTAATATCATCCTTCCGTCTAAGCCCAGGTCTTACAAGTGGACTTTTTCCCTCAGTTTTCCCCACCAAAACAAGTATACAATTTTCCTCTCCCGTACATGTTCCACATGCCCCGTCCATCTCATTCTTCATTATTTTATCGCCCGAAAGACATTTGCTGAGGAATACAGATCATGAAGTCCCCATTATGCCTTATGACTACAAAAAATAGATATTGTATTAAAGAATAAGATACGAGCACAGTAACATTTGGTATGCTTGTCATCATTCAGTCCGGAATACTTAATCTTTCCACCCCATTTGTAAAAACCTATATATCACCTCCACCACAAGGGAAGAAGGGAGTTTGAAGACATAATTCGACTGAAGTGGGGTGCCGCAGAGAACATAAACCGTTACAAATTCTACTCTGTGTGTGTGTGTGTGTGTGTGTGTGCGCGCGCGCGCGCGCGCGTGTGTGTTTGTGTGTATGTGTGTTTGTGTGTGTGTGTGTGAGTGTCGAATTGAGTGTGATCTAGAGACCTCAAATCAGGCGGCCTAGGCTCGGTTTGGGCTGTAGCGCCACGGGGGTGGAGTAGAGAGAACCACTTACAAAACTCATAAACAATAATTATACGTGCGTTTCAGTAAAAGAACTGAGCGGAATATGGAACAGGTATGAGAGGAGAAATGCATACACAACTTTAGACGGGAAACCTGGACAAAAAAACTTGGAAGCTCTAACCATAAGTAGCAACAGATTTTACGAGTATAACTTAAATTTGAAAAGGTAAAATTCGCCCTACAACACGACATTAAGGGACAGAGGGGCTGTAGAAGTATAGCTCTACCAGTATACAACCTGGAAGCTAGAAGGGGATTGTTGGTCAAAGCCAAGCCTCGGCCGCTTTACCCCCTGGAACAGGACCCGGTTTTCATTTTACGGGAGGTTAGGCGGACCTCGTGGCCGGTCTCGACGCAGACGAAAATCTTCTCCAATCATTAGTCTTCAAATGCATTCAGTTGAATAGCGGACCGCATATCTAAAACTTCCTTAATGTTCATACTCACAAACACCAAGAGGATCAAGGTATGAGGGCGGCCGTCAAGGAAGTTGATGAAATAATTCAAAACTTTTGTCTATATAGAGTGTGCGCAGCAGCGATGGCATACCTTGATCGTGACCGTAGTGTCAGTGTGTTGTACACCATCAGAGGCCCGAACCTGCAGTCGATAGGTGTCTCTCACTTCTCTGTCCAGAGCTTCCCTCAGTCGCAGAACACCTGTATCCGCCGTGTCCAGCTGAAAGTGGCCCTCGTCCCCCGATACCAGACTATACGTAAGATGCCCCAGTGTGTCAGGATCGGTGGCCCTCAGGGTACCCACCATCTGTCCAATAGGAAGATCCTCTGATACGGAGTACTCCAGCGGTGTGTCGTGAAATGATGGCGGACTGTCATTCCTGTCCAGCACAGTAACCCGGACCTGCTGGACAAAATAGCACAATTAATGTTCCAGGTAGTTATTTTGTAAAGTCTATAAATAACTCGAACGTGCAGCGCTCTTTTTGAAGTCAATGTTTCATTGAATCTAAAAATCTCTGCTCCCTAATAAAGTCTGAATCCGAGACAACAGTTTTTCGGGCATATTGTGAAACAAGAACCTCCCAAATATGTAGCAGAAGCGTTGCCCGCTCGACCATTGTCATTGGTTAATCTCATTCTAAGCAATGCAATTTGCCCGATCCATGTACAAAGTTGATACGAGTACGTACGAGTACATGGCTAAGTGAGGAAATACTTAAAAGGATGTTAGTGGAATGTACTCTAAAAGGATCACCGGACGTAATTGTGTTTCAATATGCCAGACCGTCTAAAGATGAGTGTCCTGCCAATAAGACAGCCCCGTCCTTAGATATAAATATAATCCGATCAATAGCATCAGAGAAGCCCCACCTCCTCTAGGATACAGTACGGTATCTGGTCGTCAAATCAGTGACAACGCAATACTGTGTCTGCACTAAATCCCAACATAACACGTCCTGAGAGGCACAGTGCAAACGCATCTGATTAAGATTTCTGGTGGGCCATCAATACTAGATACTGTAGGTTTCCAAAATCTTTCAACGAGCATGTTGGCTCAACTGGACTTGTATTCGACAGGCGCTCATATCAAACGCATTCTCCGTCTGAGGTTTTTGTGATCTTCCTCAGCTTTTCTAATCAGATGCCTAGAGATGTCCTTATTAGGCAACGACCTCTTCCCTCCATATCACTCCCAATTAATTATTCACTGTCACTCCATTCGACCCACAAAATGTGTTAATAAGGGCGTCGTTAAATAAAAATCAAACAAGAATTTATTTAACCGATTAAGGAGTATATACATACGACCAGGATTAACATTAAACACTCTGAATGTTAGTGTTCTGTATGATGCTTAGGCCCACAATAAACATGATTATTACTCTACACATAATTGACCGCCTGTAAACACGTCTGTTCTGCGTGACGTACAAACTGTATCACTATATAACACAGTTTAATTTTAGTCTTCGACGGTTAAAAAAGAAACTTCCTTTCCGTTATAAATAGAAAAAATCCAAACTCAGTTATAGTGAGTGTATATCCTTTCTTCACTAATTGTTCGGCGAACACAGTCGCTTCGCGGAAGCCAGGTTGTGAACCACGGGTTGAGGCAACACTTAACTCCGGTTTCCAAAGCAACACTGACAGACACTGCAGATAATAGTAGAGAGCTCGGCAACACTCAAAGGACGAAACAGCTTATAGATGATGGGCTCAAGAGATTGAAGTTTCTGATATAAAAGGCACCTGGCTAGAGGGCGAAGAAGAAGGCACAGCTATAACAGGAGAATTCTTTGCATTTATTGAGTGCTAGACAGGTCTATAAAACTTATCAGGGGTTTCCAAGATAAGAGCGACTTGACTGTGAATAACAAGACCTGATTCAGTATTTGAGCCACTTTCTGACGTCTGTTCTTTCGTTAATAGATTCATTTTGTACATGGTAAAAGTATTACAGTGAAAATTTATCTCAATGACCCAAGCAGTTCCTCAAGTAACGTAAATTCAGTCATTAAATTTCACAGAAATAATTGCCTGGTATGCCGAAAATCATACAGAACCAACAAATAAACTTTTTGCAAAAAATACAGAACTCCTGGATGTACAGCAGGTGGTGTGTGCGTGTGTGTATATATACACACACACACACACACACACACACACACACACACACACACACATTAGCCACCAGTCTGCTTAAATGATGAAATAAGATTATATGTAGTGGTGAAGAGGAAGTGGGATATAATGTAATAAGTATTACTAAGAAGCAAATATTTCATACAATACCAACAGAGTAAAACTAAGGAAGTTCAAGGTTCTTTTTTATTAATTTTGTCCGAAATGAACATTTTGGGCTCGAGAAGACTATTACGAACAGTTAGGTTCCAAAAAAGGGGGGAATTTCTTGACCAGAGAAGACACTACAAGGAGTTAGTCGATACAAAACGTTCATTTACTACCTTGTGACAAAAAACTATAGAAATATCATAAAAATCTCCAAAGCCACAAAATATATTTAAATTGTGTACAAGTGTTTTCTTCACTTGTTCTTTTATACTCATAGCATAGGTAACACAAAAAAAAGAACCCAAACAGGCCGTAACAGGCAAATTTCATTAGACTGTCTCAAATTCCCAAAAACGTGATTTTCATAAATATTCTTCCACAATAAAATTAACTTTACTTAAAGTACAATTATATAAAGAGGCCGAAAATAATCTCAGCAAACTGCAGAGAACTCTGCTGGAAATTCCGTTTAATACCCTGCAGACTATGTGCTTTGCAGCCTTGTTTAAGATATCATTATGTCTAGGACTTATATCAGTGCACGAACAGCATCTAGCTAAAGATTTGACATATTGATCACGTATTTAAACAAGAATAAAAATAATGATAATTTACGATGTAAAATAACACATTACCTGTCAGAAAAATTAAAAGAAATATCAAAATGGACTGACATTACTATTTACAAAAAAAACTTGCATTTTGATAAAAGCGACTACAAAAGACAGGTCTGGCTTATTTTGTGCAGAGTGTATGTAAGGCTGAGAGAACAAACTCCGCTTCAGAATGGAAATGAGCAATACTGAGCCTGCCACGGTCTGCTCCTTTTAACAAGGCCTGGAACAACTGCACGTCACCAACCAGGCGTTCAAAATTTACCCAAGAAAAGTTGCATACTAACTTAAACACTGTTATCTCGCTGAAATTCAATCTACAGGCCTTGTAAATAAGTTTAAATTTTTTGTTAAACTTTTAACGTAAGTTTAAACCCAATTATGCTTTCGATTTTGTATTGCCTTCCACATATTTTGAGCTTTTGTTTAAGAAAATAAAATTTCTAAACAATGTCTAACTCATTAAATATTCTTCATCTGGCATAATGCTTACCACGATTGGTTTCTGTACCCCCAACACCTCTGATACTCTCAACAAAAATCAGCAGTAAAGCTATACGTAAAAATATCTCGCCTCCAGGATTCAATCGTAGGCCCTTCAAAATGTCAGAAGGGTAAATGATGTTTAGGGGTGGTCTACATACCATGTAACTATAAATATGTTACAGTACAATGAAAGTCTTATAGAGGGCGTTGTTATTTTGACGTAAACACTGTTCCCACAACGAGCATTACCCTTCTTTAATAGCAGGTCTTGGCCTCAAGTGAAATCATTCCAGCAAGTGTGCAAGGGAATTTCAGCTCATTCGAAAAATTTCCCATACAAACAAATACACACTTCAAAAAGCACACTAAAACAAAAAGTGGACGATTTCATACAAGAGAATTACATATCATGCTTAAATAAAGACACCGAAGACACCTACCAAAAGAAAATCCAACACGCAATTCAAAAAATGTATTACGCTGATAGACAAACATACACAGAAGTACCTGATAAACATAAAACCAATGGCTCCAACACTTAATGTATACATAAAAATACATAAGGAAAACGAACCCATCAGATCTGTTGTAAACAACACACGTGAACCAGCATACAAAACTGCTAAATACCTTAACAAAAAATTAAATAACCTAATAAATCTACCGTACACCTACACCACAAGAAATACACATAAAGTGGCAGAAGAACTTAAAGCAACACACATTGGTGAATGTATGAAAATTATCACACTGGACATAAAAGGCACTTATGTTAACCTGCCTGTACAAGGCATTTTCCAAACCACCAAATTCTGGCTAAACAAGCACAACAACACCAGCACAACAATAGAACAAATTCTGAACTCCTTGAGACCATTCTCAAACAAAACTATTTCCAATACAATAACCAACTGTTCCGACCAGAAAAGGAATCGCTATGGGCTCACCAACATCTAGCACCATAGCGGAAATCTACATTCAGTTCCTGGATGAATTATACGTAAAACAGTGGGTAGACAGCAAACAAATACTATATTATAAAAGATAAGTGGATGATATGATGATCATCTATAACCAAAACAATACAAGTGAACAGGACATTCTAAACCATGCAAATAACATAGACAAACACCTCCAATTCAAACTGTCTACAGAAGAAAATAATCTCATAAACTACCTGGACATCTCCATCTATAGAAATAATAGTAACGTTGAATTAGGAATCTAGAGAAAACCCACAAATACTGACACCACCATACACTTTTCATCTAACCACCCGTATGAACATAAACTAGCTGCATTTAATTACTACATAAATAGAATATTAACACTCCTCATCTCCAAACAATCCAAACAACAGGAAAGAAAAACCATATTACCAATAGCCCGCAACAATGGATTCCCAACTTACATCATACACAATCTAAAGGAACTGAAAGCCAAAAAACAACAACGACAACAAAAACCGCCAACTTCTACAGCTCAACATAGTAAGAAATGGGTAGTCTTCACCTACCACAGTCCACTAATAAGAAAAGTGACCAACCTCTTTAAACAATCCAATCTAAGAATAGCCCTACGAGCGACAAACACAACATACCAGCAGTTAACGGGGAAACCGACCCAAAATACCCCCAGTGGAATATACGAATTAAAATGTAATACCTGTAACAGAGCACACATCGGACAATCCAGAAGATCCGTAGCCGTAAGGCACAAGGAACATGTACGATACATACGAACCAATAATCCACACCTGCTTATGCATTTCACAGACTAAATAACAAACATGACTTTGGAACTGCAGAGGAAACCTTAAAACTATTAAAATCATGCCACAAAGGCACTCCAATGAATTGCTGAGAAACCTTTTACATGCAACTTTTTTCACCAACACGGTACACTAATTAATTAACAACAGGTCAGTGACATCAATACCTTATACGAAATAGCAGATACGTCACGAATCCCCCTACACGCTCCGTAACTCAGTCGCACACTACACGGCACGCAGTACACACACCACAGCCTGGTAAGTCCGATATATCAATATTGTTACATCCAATTTGCATACCTTAATGTTCGGTTACATAATTTTCCTATTGCAGAAACGCATGTTGCCACAATACTGAAAAACTTAAAAAGATGTATTATTACTGATTAATTTTACAAAAGTGTAACTGTTCTCTGATTGCAGAAATATTTGCTGCCACAACACCGCATATCATATAACGATGTATTTTTACTGATCAAATCCACAAAAATGTAGTTTTAGCAAGGCTCAGTGTAAGCTCCTTGAGGATGGTCCGAGTGGACCAAAACAGGTAGGAGCAAACATATAGATATTTTAACTGTACATTTTAACATTTTATGTGTTTAATAAAAGGGTGCATTTGCTGGTGAAAGGAGTTTTAATGTTGTCAAGATGCACGGTACAACAATAAAAAATACACACGTGATTGCTGCGTTATTATTGATCCCTCTGTTTCTCTGCGTCCAGAACATGTGAGAAAAGTGTATCTACGAAATGCTGCACAAAAAGAAACTAATAGTGATGAGTACAGAGAGCACAATAAGATTCACATACACATGAAGCACAAATAACTGCAAAATGTGGGCACAAATGAAACACGTAGAGGGCTTTTCTAACGTTTCAAACAAAGTAACTGATATCCAGGCTCGCCTAGGAAATAACCATTACGCTTGCATGTAAGGTTTACAGCTTACTTGATATGAGACACCGCAACAGAGTGTATGAAAGGAATGAATGAATGAATGAATGAATGAATGAAAGAATGAATGAATGAATGAAAGAATGAATGAATGCATGTATGTGTGTAAGTATGCATATATATATATAT